>Ga0268283_1000641_pt1 | contig 20771 bp, 22 predicted proteins | sample saktaG_13_FD_190140 | JGI IMG/M metagenome (GOLD analysis project Ga0268283, IMG submission 190140) | Saline water microbial communities from Sakinaw Lake, British Columbia, Canada - sak_2013_06_06_36m | ecosystem: Environmental > Aquatic > Non-marine Saline and Alkaline > Saline ... | reverse complement strand
GTGCAGTTCAGTCAATAAATTAGTAATTAAAAATAAGAATAGAAGAAAATAAATTTAATATGAAAGATTTTGAAAATAATATTTAGAATAGTGTTATAATTGAAACACATGAATTAACCGTTGAGAATCTTAAAACAAGACACTATCTTGATGGAAGTTATATTAACAATGGTGATTGTGTTTTGTTTAATAATGATTCGTTAATTAAAGATTCTCACGGTGCGTTATATGCCTCAACTGCACTACAAGGTAATTTAATTCCCGTTGGTTGGCACATTCCCACAATAGAAGAATGGCAAATGCTCATTGATTATTTTTTTGTAAGCCCATATTCAAAAAATTCATCTTCCCCAATAAATACGTCTACTGTAAAAAATCCCATTTCTAATACTATAACCTATAGTGTTGAAGATATAATGACGGGCTATAATTGGACGGTAGTAGGTTGTCCAACTTGTGGGGGAACAAAACCTGCCCCCACAATAATTTCTGGTGGTGGAATAAATGATAATTTTATTGAGATTGTATTAAACACCAAAACCTCTAAAATATCTGTTGAATATTTAGATAATGATCTTATTAAGGGATTTACTACATGGGAATATAGGGTCGTTAAAAACCCAATCGCCATTGAAGAATTTAAGTGTTTTTCAAATGTTATGAATGGCATGTCATTAGGTAATGGTATTAATGTAAACCATAATATGATGGCGTATTATTGGGTAGCCCCTACTATTGATAAACCTTCTCAATGTATATCTATAGGAGTAACTGTATTTCCTAAAAGGACTCAAACAATTACAAAACCTGATGGTAGTATTGAAGAGGTTACAATGCCAGAAACAATTAGCGCAAAAGAATGGAAATTTATTGATGTTCCAATAGGAGCAGCCTGTTCTATTAAATGTATTAAAGACTAACTTTATATTCATGAAACTATAGGTACAATATAAAGACAATTAAAATATAAGTTCACATTAAAATTCAATAGGAATTGTAAATATTAATTTATATTTTTGCTAAATAAATATTGATAAGTTATGGCTTATGTAATATAAATAAAAACATAAAATTAGACAATAAAATATTAAAATTTTTATAAATAAATATAAACATGGTAGAAAAAATATTTTCTCAAAGTTCATTACCAAGGGCAGGTTCGTCAGTTTTACAAAATCTGTTGGGGCAAAATCCTGATATATATTCCACCCCTACATCGGGTACATTGGAGTTGTTATATGGTGCACGTGCGAACTACACGACCGGTCCTGAGTTTAAGGCACAAGACGCAGAATTAATGAAAACAGCATTTCAAGCCTTTTGTAAAGAAGGTTTATTTGGGTATTATAATGCAATTACCGATAAGAAATATGTGGTTGACAAATCAAGAGGTTGGGGGATTCACAGAGATTTTTTACAGTTCGTTTTAGGAGAAGAACCTAAAATTATTTGTATGGTTAGAGACTTGCGAGATGTTTTCGCCTCAATGGAGAACAACTTTAGAAAGCATCCAGATAAACAAAGCGATGTTCTTGATTGGAGTACAGGTAAAGGTACAACAGTCCCCAAACGAGTTGATTTATGGGCACAAAGCCCCCCTGTTGGGTTAGCAATAGAAAGACTTTCTGAAATATTTAGAATGGGATATGGTAATAAGATTTTATTTGTAAAGTTTGAAGACCTATGTCTCTATCCAGATAAGGAAATGGAAAGAATTTATAAATATTTAGAAATTCCAATATATTTTCACGATTTTAACAATATTCAACAAATCACAAAAGAAGATGATGAAGTATATGGTGCTTTCGGAGATCATGTTATTAGAACCAAACTTGAACCAGTTAAATCAAGGGCAATTGAGTTATTGGGTAAAGATGTTTGTGATATGGTATATGGGAATTATAAATGGTTTTTCGATATATTTGGATATAGCAAATGATAGTAGAAAGAAAACGGCATATTGCCAAAACTATTAGTTATAGAATAGTAAGTACATTCATTGGTTTTCTAATCATGTTCGCCATAACTGGTAGTATAAAAATTGGTGCAGCGTTTGGTATTGTTGAACTATTATATAAACCTCTTCAATATTATATTCATGAAAGAATATGGTATAAGTGGATAAAATTCGGATTAAAAAAATGAAATATGATTATTGTATTTTTCGGTCAACCACATAGTGGTAAAACCACACTTGCTAAAGAATTATTAACTATCGGTGAATTTGCATCAAGTGTTCATATAGATGGGGATAATTTGAGAGACTTATTTCAGAATAAAGATTATTCTAAAGAAGGAAGAATTAAAAATCTAAATAGGGCTAGTGATATTGCAGTGTATTTAAACACCAGACTACATTCAGACGTAATACTTTCTTTAATGTATCCCTATCAGGAAACCAGAGATTATTTAAACTCTTTATGTACAGATGTTATATGGATTTATCTTACTTATGATGAAATAAGGGGAAGAGAAGAATATCATCTACCAGAGTTTGAAATTCCTTCAGATGTATTAACTATTAACACATCAAAAACATCAATAAAAAAATGTTTAAAGATTATCAGAAATGAAATTGTGAGATTAGTATAATATTTTAAAGCATGTTGATATTTATTTAAAATATTGAGTATTTATAATAAAAATAATATTAAAATTTAAAAATTTAAAAAATGGCTTTAATTAAAGAATATCACAATGACCAATTTAATCTAACAATTGCTGATTGTTATTGGAAAATAGAATTAGAAAATGGAGTTACAGGCGGCAAGGAAAAGCTAAGAGTACGTATGAATTGTTTCAAAGATAAGGCACTTGCTGATACTAATCAAAATAAGTTTAAGGATTTTGATTTCCAATTTGTACCCGATTTAGCTTCTGCAGATAATTTCTTGGCACAAGCATATACATATGCAAAAACATTGCCAGAATTTACTGGAGCTGTTGATGCGTAAGTAATTATAAAAACATATCATAATTAAATAAATTTATTCTAAATATAACCGATCATGGCAGATTTTAATACTGACATTAATATTCAATTACAAAATATTGAACCAATAACATTAATTGATGAACAATCAAGCGAAGAATATTATATTGGTGTTTCAACTAATGGTAGAGACACAAGTAAGCCTTATTGGAGAATAAAAAAGATTTGGAAAGATGGTACTGTATGGAGAATAGAATTTCCTAATGGTGACCAAACATATACATTTATTTGGGATGATAGAATAAGCGGATATACATATTTGTAAAATAATATTAATAAAATAATTGAAAAAGGAGGAACATAATGTTTCTCCTTTTTTATTGGTAAAATTTTCTAACAAATTGATTCTTCGTTAGTATTTATATTAAAAACGAATTAAAATGGGAACATTTACGATAGACTTATTATCTGGCGATCAATACCTGTTTAATGGGGATTTTGCTGGAAGTGGTGGTACTGTTACAACCGCAGGCAATGGCTTAAATAAGAGCGCATCTCAGATCAGGCTTGGGGGAACATTATCCCAACCTACCGTCATTACTGATGGACGTGTAGCTACGGGTAGAACTGGTGGCGGTGGCACACGCATTGGTGGCACTGGCGGTAGTGGAATTGTGATTGTAAGTTATCAAATATAATTGTATTTATATTAAAATTTAATTATGGGTGAGTTTATTAAAATAATATTCGGGGAGTATACTTGGATTCAATTGTTAGGATATTTATGGTTTTTCGTTATTGGTTATATTATATATGGATTAAATGAAACAAGTGCCCGTGATGTTGAAAGTAAAAATACACCTAGAAAATGGAGTTGGAGGTTTTGGTTTTACGATAATTGGCGTAGGTATTTAACTACAATATTATGTACATATATTCTATTTAGATTTTATAATGAAATAAGTGGACATCCTTTTGGTTACTTTGATTCGGTTTCAATTGGTCTTATTGGTGACGGAATTGCAGCTAGTATTAAAAATAGAGTACAAGGAATTGGGGGAGATAGAGAAGAATTAATGAAAACAATTAAAGAATAAATAATGAATTACTCAACATTTGATATTAACAATTTTTTTATTAAGAAGGATAGTACATATCCCGAATTAAAATATCCACTTATTCAGAAAATAAGGGAACAATACGACATTTCAGATAATATGCTTGAAAATGTAGCTATTACATTTTCAATGATAGATGCTGATACTGGTTTATATCGTATTGCCAATGTTCCAGCAAATTTGGTCATTATTAATGATAGACTTAACAATCCAGACGAAGAGCAATATACTTTAACATATCGCTTTAAATTAAAAGACACAAAAAAAGCAGGACGATTTTACGGAGAGTTTAAAATAGATGCATTAGGAGGGGAATGTTTTAAATTAACATTACCAGTTAACACATATATTAATATTGTTATTTCAGACTCAATCACAAAAACTACTGTAATTTAGTTGACAATCAAAATTATTTAATTATCTTTGTGGTTCAAATGATTTGAATTATGGGAGAGACTTATGTTTTTGAGGTTCATTGTGAGAGAATAGGCAGAAAACAACAATATTTTCTAAGGTTCAGTCCAAACGATCAATTAGCACAAAGAATCAGGGAATTACCTGATGATACTCGTAAATGGAGTGCATTAAACTATGCATGGGAAATCTCAACACATTCACTATATTTATTAATTAAAAAATACAAAGGTTCAAATAAGATTCATTTCGATTTTGGAAATGAAGACTCACGTAAAGTATTTATTGAACAAATCAAAAAACTTGAAGTAGGCGAAGCAGAAAAACGTAAGTTCATTACCGAACTGAATATTAAGAAAGAAGAGTGGGTTAAATATAAAGAAACTTTAGAAGAAAATTATTTACAATATTCGGATAAGCTACACGCATTATTAAATGATGATATAAAACTTTATAAGCATCAAATAACCGCAGCGATGTTCATGAATGTTACACGTAACACACTGATTTCCCACGAAATGGGACTTGGTAAAACGGGTGCGAGTATTCTCTATGTAGAAATGAATGGATTTGAAAAGGTTGTGGTAATCACACCAAATTCTCTAAAATTTAACTACCTGAACGAGATTGAGTTTTTTTGTAAATCAAATGCACATATTATAAATTGGAAAAAGAATAAGTGTAGTATTGCTGATGCAAAATACATAATTCTTAATTACGATTTCTTTAACCCAAGTAGTAAAGATAATTTCAAAGCAAAATGGGATAAATTAAAAATTGGTAAAATAGATGCTGTTATTTGTGATGAGGCTGCTAAATTAAAAAACGGTAAATCTAATACATATAAAAATTTTAATAGAACCTTTAAAAAAGAAATATTTAAAGGAGAAAAAATTAGTAAAATATTCCTCTCAGGAACTCCAATGCCCAACAGAGCTTTTGAGATATATAATATTATGAATCAAATATCTCCAGTGGATTTTGCAACAAAAAAATACTTTTATGAATATTATTGTGGAATGTCATATGATTTTGATGGTGGATGGGGATATGTTACAGATACAGCAGAACAGAAGCTTGAGGAACTATTTCATAAGATTGCACCATTTACTCATCGCAAGCGTAAAATAGATGCATTGGATTTACCTGAAAAGACATACCAAAGAGTTATTTTGGAAATGGATGATAATGAGTACTCCACATATGAAGAAATTGAGTCTGGTGCTGCCAATGAGTTCATAACACATCCAAGCTCAAACCCATTAACAATTATGATTCGTCTAAGGCAATTTTTATCACATTTAAAAATTAAACCAGTTGTTGAATTAATCGAAAATATTTTAGAAACTGGTGAGAAGGTGGTTATTGTGGATTTCTTTAAAGAACCATTATATGAATTAAAAAAACTGTTGGGTGATGTGGCTGGTCTTCATACTGGCGACCAAACCGTTGAAGAACGTGCTATATTAGTTAAAGAGTTTCAAAACCCTAATAGTGAAATAAAAGTCTTTATCGGCTCAATTCAAACATGTAATTTTGGATTAACACTTACCTGTGCATCTAAAATGTTTATAATGACGCTCCCATACTCTGTAGGGGACTACGACCAAGTTGCTGACCGTATACATCGTATTTCCCAAAAAAACGCAGTAAACATTTATCCATTAATTTTTCGAGATACTATTGATGATTACGTATTTTCTGCGATTGAAAATAAACGGAAAGAAATTGTTAGGGTCATGGACAATGAAGATTATAAATCAAATGTTAGTGAGTCTGTGTTGGGTGAAGTAATTGAAAAAATAAAGAATAAATATAAAAAATTATAATCAATGGGAAGTACATATAAATTTTATGAAAATCCTTTTAGGGATTATTTGGTAATGTCGTTAGTACATGGTATTGATGTATCTGAGAAAAGATTTAAAAACGAAATTGATAATACGTTTGCATATATTTTGGAAAACGTTTTGAATGATCCGAAAGATGTACTATATTTGGACTTTAAAATACAAAAGAAGAAAAATTATTATAAGATTATTGGTAAAAATGCTATTTCATCTATTTGGCTGTCAGGTATCTTACCCAGAGATGTTGATACCGTCATGGAAGACAATAAGTTTATTATTGGTGATAAGGAATATTCTTATGACAAAAAAACAAATGAATTGAAATATAAATTAATAAAAAATTAGTAATGGATAATGTAAATGTATTGGGGGAAATTAAAGGGTTTTTGGAAGGTTACAACAACGACCTAAAATATCTTGTAAATGTTGAAACTGATCCTCGTAATTGTATTGCTGAATGTGTTATTCATGAACCAAACAAAGAACTTAGAATCCAAAAAATTCGTTATGAACCTTTCATGTATATGAAAGATTTGTCTAAACTTAACATTGTATTATATAATGGTCAGGATGAGGATTATGTTAACAGGTTAAAAATTAAACGTGGTATCACAATCACCAAACTAAAAACTGGAAATCAAAAAAGATTGGTAAATGGATATTGTTATAAAATAACGAGTAATAAATCTTTTAATGAAATTGTTAATTTCTTAAAAGATGGAGGTATTAATCCATATGAGAAGGCGACTGATTCTGATAATAATTTTTTAAGGGATGATAAAGGGGCATATGTTTATCCGAATCGTGATATTTTCTATTCCCCAAGAACAACTGAACAATTTTTCATTTCAAATCAAACAAGGTTATTTAAAGGTTTTGAAGAATATAAAAATGTTCATAAATTAACTTTTGACATAGAAACAACTGGCTTGAGATTTCAAATATCGAGAATGTTTGCAATTGGGGTTAGAGATAATCGTGGTTTTGAAACAATACTTGAAGTGGATAAGTTGGATGATGATGAAGCCGAGGCAAGATTAATTCAAGACTTTTTCAATTTAATTGATATTAAAAAACCTGCTGTAATTTCTGGATATAACTCAGAAATGTTTGATTTTGAATATATTTTAGGCAGAGCAAAAATGCTTAAGGTAGATATGACAAAACTACCTCAAGGACTTAAAGCTGACGTATTGTTAAAACGAAGACCAAACACTTCTGTTAAATATGGTAATACTGCAGATAAGTATACCGCTACTGAAATGTGGGGTTTTTCTATTATTGATATTATGCATGCCGTTAAAAAAACAATGGCAGTAAATAGCGATTTAAAAGAAAGTAAATTAAAATATATTGCAAAATTCGAAAAGATTGCAAAACCCAATAGAACGTATATTAAAGGTGAGGATAATTCCATTGGTAAGTTTTATGCTGAGAATAAAATATTTTTGGTCAATGAAACAAACGAATATGTTCAAGTACCGAATGATTGTCAAAATACAGCAAAAAAACTTTACGTTCTTCAAGGAAATAAAGACAGAATCGGTGTGGATGAGTATAAAACACTTAGAAAAAAATATTTGGATGATGATGTATCGTTTGTTGAATGGTTAAAGAAAAGTCCTCTACCAAAAGGAAATGTTAGCTTCATGGGTGGTAGAAGATTAGTTAAGCAATATTTATTAGATGACTTATGGGAAACTGAACAGGTTGACGAATTATATAATCAATCATCATTTATGTTGGCTAAGATCGTTCCCACGACATACCAACGTGTTTGCACAATGGGTACTGCTGCCATTTGGAACTTACTTATGACTGCATGGAGTTATGAAAATGATTTGGCAATTCCACACCCAGATAAACAAGAGAAATTTTCTGGCGGTTTAGCTAGGTGTTATAAGGTAGGTTTTTCGAAAAGAATTAAAAAGATTGACTATGCATCGTTATATCCATTTATTCAATTAACTGATGATGTGTTTCCAATTTTTGATATAACAAATGTTTTGAAAAAACTATTGCTTTATCTTACAACAACACGTAACATTTATAAGAAAATTGCAAATGGTGATAAGTTAAAAGAACAAGAGGTTTCATTATTACGAGAAATTGATCCTGACATACACGTAAAATATGTTAACAATGAATTAACATCAGCGGATATTGCGATGTGTAAGGTAAAACAATTACCAATCAAGATTTTAAATAATTCATTGTTTGGTGCTTTAGGTTCTGCAATATCTTTTAACTGGTCGGATAATGTTTGTGCAGCTAGAATTACTTGTACTGGTAGATTACATTTAAGGCATGCTATTGATTGGTTTACTAATTATGGGTGTGTTGCATTACTTGCAGTAACTGATGGTATTAATTTTAATTACCCTGAGAAAACTAAAATTAGGGTTACCGATGAGGGAGTAAGTGAGGGAGTAAGTGAGGGAGTAATTGAAGAAATGTGGCAGTATGGTGGTAAAGTTGGATTAAATGCGCTTATTGAAAAATACAATAAAGAAATTCAATTAGAAGCTGGTAAGCAAAGTTTTATTTCTGTTGATGATGATGGTGACTCAATTTCATGTTTAAATCTCTCACGTATTAACTATGCATCATTATCATTAGCTAAAGATAAAAAAACTAGTGAAATGAAAGAAAAAACCAAATTAACTGGTAATACGATCAAATCTAAAACAATGCCAGAATATATTGAAGAATTTATAGACAAAGGATTAAACATGATTCTTCATGGTCAAGGAAAAGAATTTGTTGATTATTATTATGATTATTGTGATGATATTCGTTACATGCAAATTCCATTGAAAAAGATTGCAAGTAAGAGCAGAATAAAAACTACGTTAAGCGCATATAAGAAAAGAGGCAACGATAAAAATGGAAGAGAAAAGGGCAAACAAGCACATATGGAATTATTAATTGAAAAGAGAAATGCAATTGCAGAAGAACTTTTTGATAAACATAAACATACTTTAGACCCCAAATATCTTAATAAGGAGTTAACTGTTGAAAATAAAATGAAGCTAATTACTAATTACATGCCACCAGAACCTGATTTAGATAGTATGGTATATTATGTTAATTCAGGTTATAAAAGGGCACATGGTGATTCAAGTGTAATTACTGATAGTGTAACAGGTAAAGAAAGATTTAGCGCAACATTAATTAGCAGTGAGGATTTACTTGAAAATCCTAATATGACAGGTACATATAATTATAACAAATATTTGGCAGCATTTAATGAACGTGTCGAATCGTTATTAGTTGGATTCGAACCTGAAGTACAAAAGAAAATTTTAGTTAAAATTGCAAAGAAAAATATTGATAAGGGGGGTGTTAAAATAGAGATTGGTGATTTAGTTAAAGAGGGTTTCGGTCCAGATGAATTAACACTGAAAAACTTCGACAATGATAATTATGATGAGTCAATGTACTTGGAAGAGATGGAGGTTGATTTTTGGAATAAAACTGGTTATGACCCAAGAAAAATATGGGATGGATTTAAATTGCATGAAGAATATAAAGTTTATTATGAAATATACGAGAATGCTTTAAATCATTTAAATGAAATGATGACCAAAAATAATAAACCTAGAATTAAATCAATAAACGATAATTATAAGAATGGTGACTTTGTTTTAATTAAGGATGGTAGTGAATACCATGTTGCAGCATATAATGGTGAATATATGCAAATCGTCAGAGAAAATGTTCAAGTACCTAAAAGCGAAATTGAGCTAAAACTAGACAGAATTAGAGAAGAAAATGATAAAAAAATTGAATTGTTAATCGCAGGTGAATTGACCAAAAAGACAGATAGAGAGATATTTTTAGAATCACAATCAGAAAAAAGAATAAAATATTTCATAGAATTCAAACAAAAGTTCGGAATTCCACTTGTTGCAACAATGGGACAAGTATTCAACCAAATTGAAAATTCAAGTGATGCTTTTGAAGACTATGTTGCAGAACAAGAGGGTGAGGTTGAGAACAAAGCAGTGGAATATTTTGATGGAGATGTTGATGATGGTGGCGATGGTGCTTATTAACAATTTATAGTATTTATATAAAACGATATTATTATGAATATAACAAAAAAAGACCTATTTGAAATAATTGATACAAACGGAGAATTAATAGGTACAAATGATATTCCCACAACAGGTGCTGATTTAGAATCACAAGCAAGTAACACAACTGACTATAATGCCAAGATTGGTACTCAGCCGTTTAGATACGATATGTTGGGGAGATTTGGATTTACAATGATGCCTTTCATGGAAGGAAAAGAAGATCAGAATGAGAACGAACTTTTAAATGAGTTGGGTGAATTGATGTATAATAGATATGTCGAAATTCTAAAATTCTATTATAAAAATCCAAATAAATTAAAATCTGATTATCGTAAGATTTCTGATGGCAATGGTGATGTGAATAAAGAGGTTAATTCTGAATATGCCAATAAAATAATGAAAATTGTTGAAAAACATTTTGATAATGTTTTCAAAAAGCCTGAACAAATTGACGAAGCCAATGTGGTTGAAGATAAAATGGTTATTGGTAAAAAAGAAGATGAAATTAGCAAAAGAAGTAATGATAATGATGTTACTGAAAAGAGACTTGAGAAGATTGCTGGTTTAATTAATAAGCTAGATAAAGAAGATATTAATAAACTCAAAAATTTATTAGAAATTAATTAATGGCAAACCAAGAACTATACAATAAATCATATTCTGTGCCCTCTGATGTGTTAAAATACATACAGGCGACCTTGGTATCCAATCCTAATGGCGATGGGGTAAAAAGGGCTAAATTTATGCTTAAAAACGGTGTGTTAACATACCAAGCATTGAAGAGATTAAAGAATTTTTTCGATTATTTTAATTCACAAACTGGAGATAAAGCACAATATGCTTTAGCTGGTGGTGATTTAATGAAAGGATTTATTGAGAGGACGTTAAATGCTGATAGAAATGCTGTTAAAACATCTAAAGAAGTTAGACGTGATATAACAAGTAATCCAAATTCGGAATTAAAACCATATCAAGCACCAAGATTAACCGAAGCTAAAAAAGAAGAATTAACGAAAAATGCTGTTGCCGTTATTGTTAATGAAGACAATAAAATATTGTTATTAAAACGTGCAGAACTTAAAGATGTTTGGATGCCTAATAAATGGTCGTTAGTTGGTGGTCATATTGAAAAGGGTGAAAGTCCAGAAAATGCTGTTAAAAGAGAAATTGAAGAAGAAACTGGTTTAGAAATAAAAAAATTTATCAGTTCATTTGCTATTCAACGAAATAAAGAAAGCATTGAACACGTATTTGTTTGTAGATATAAAGGTGAGCCAACAGACATTACATTAGATGGTGAAAATACTAATTATGGATGGTTTGATGTCCAAGAAATGAAATTTTTGGATATTGTGCCACATTTGGTTGAATATATAACTTTAGCTTTCAAAAAATATGAATAATTTGTATTTATAGTAAATAACAATAAAATTTTAATATAAAAAAAATGAGCAAACTAGAAGATTATAGTGTAGGATTTAGAAAAACCAATATTGCTAGAAATAGTTACAATATTAATGTTGAATATACTGCAGGTCATCCCGATGCATTATCAACAGGTGATGAACAAGGTAAGGGTGAGGTAAGTGGACAAATTGGTGGTGCTACAGATATTAAGGAAAGAAAAAAAGAAATTGTAAAAAATAAATACAATAAGGATAAAGAATATTACGCAGGTACTGCATAAACATGAATATGCTTTTAGAAGTTAAAAAATTATTCGAAAATATTAAGCATTTCCGTCACCTTATAACTGAGAGTGTTGGTGAGGGTGATATGAAAAAATATATTCAAGACCATGAATATATTTACATGTATTATACTGGCGATGGAAATAATAAGGCTGGGTATAGAACAATTAGACCATACGTATTAGGTACTTCAACTGCAGGTAATTTGGTTGTAAGAGCATATCAAGACAATAAAAACAATAGTCACGATTATGTAAATAGACCTACTCGACCTAAAAATAACCCAAATATGGACGATAGTAAATATCACGATTATTGGGTGGATGAACATGGTGAAGTGCCCGGTTGGCGTATGTTTCGATTGGACAAAATAAGCAACATGTACCCAACTGGTAAGAAGTTTAATGATAGTAATGGTGATGTGATGATACCAGCAGGATATCATGAGGGTGGTGATGATAATATGAGTAGTATCATTGCATATGTTTCAACTAAAAACGAACCTGATTTTGATTATAAATATGACGTTAGATTTACGGGCGAGGAATTACCAGCTAAAGAACAGAGAACAGCAAAATGGGATAGTATTAGGAATGGTGATAAGAACAGAAGAAAAATTGATGCTACCGAAGTATCTAAATTACGTGATATCGCAAGTAGGGTCTATAAGAAAAAAATTGGGAGTTTTGTAGTTGTAATCGATGATAAGAATAATTTTCAAATTATTCTTGCAACAGATAAAGAAAAACAAAACATTCCAGATACTGCTGTTGTTGGTAGTCTAGCAAATCTTTATGATACATTGGTGAGAAAAACACCACCAGAAGATTTTTTTAGAAAAAGTAAAAATAAACTAGATAGTGAATTGAAAGAAAATAAACTTCCGTCAATTCCGTTTGAAAAGAAGACTTTTTTCAAACAATAACGTATTTATAAAAAATAGTAAAATTTTATAAAATGGCTAAAGGTAATATTAATTTAAATATGCTCAAAGACGAGATTGAAAATCGTAGGAGTGGCAAAAATATTGTTTCATCCAGATTAGGTGAGAATGTTGGTTCAGGTCTTGCACCAAAAGATGTTTTTTTAAACGGTCTATTGGAAGCGATACACACTGGAAGAGAAACTGCATCAAGTTCGCTAATCAAAACTGTTGATAATAAGGTTGGTACAAAAAGGGGTGAATCAAGTAGATTACAAATATCTGAAACAGCACAAGCTCCCCCAAGAATACCAATATCAACTGGTGAAAATTTTGATATGTCACCTGAGAGAGATGAACAGTTATATCGAGATATGGAATCTAGGAGAAAACAAACGTTGGCAGAATCAATTGAGGGATACTCAAAAATACCGTCAATGGGTGCACCAATGCAAAATGGAGTGCCAATGCAAATTAATGAAGCATATTTAACTGAAAATGTAAAGAAAATTGTAAATAATTATTTGATCGAGAATTTCGGTCCTGTGGTCGAGGAAGCCATAAAAAGCACAATTATTGAAATGTATGCTGTTGATAGGATTAAAGAAGTTTTACATGAAAATAAAGATTTGGTGAAAACAATTGTTTTTGAAACCATTCGAGAGCTTCAAGCAAAAAGTAAAAATAAAGCGCAATAACAATTGCGCTTTTTTTATGGTTAATTCTGTATTTATGTAATATTATAATATTAAAAATATGACATATAATCCAGAGGAACAGAAGTGTAATACCAACGAACTTTTTAATAATGCAGATGGAAACGATGATATTCTTTCAGATATTGATGACGGTGATAATATAAGACACGGAATGTGGGCAATTACTCCTTATAGTGTTGAAGATGGTACTGGTGTTGTAAATGAAGTTTATGATAGGAAACTTGCAGATGAAATCGCACCATTAATTGCAGAAAAATTTAATTTAACATTACAGTATATTGATAGTGGCGAAAATGGTGTTGCTTATGATGCTGGTAACGGTAAAGTATTAAAAATTACTGGCGATAAAAGTGAAGCAGTTGAAAATCTTAAACTTATTGGGAAGAAATTAAATTATATTGCACAACCATATGTTGTACTCAAAATAACTTCCAAAAACAAACAAATGCCTGAAACATATGCAATTATATTAGAAAAATTGCAGACTAATGTAAATGAATTCGAAAGACTAATCGATAGAATGAATTTTGCATTTAAAAAAATATTGGGAATTGATTATTATGATGTAATTTTACATTATACTGATCAACCAGATTTTAGTGTTGATGATGATAAGGTAAATGCTTATTTGAAAAAAAATCCACAAGATGCTGAATTTTTTTATGGAATAGTAAGAATTGCTGAGGAATTGAAAAAATATGACATTGAAAGCGTTGACTATATCAATCCTAAAAATCTTGGGTATAAACCAAGCGGTGCTTTAGCTTTTTTTGATGTAGGATTTGGTAGTGATGTACATACTCAAGGTAGTGTTCCAAAAGAAATGGAAATTGATGAAGACGGTAGTTCTAAATTCTCACAAACTGACTCAATTGGTAGGGATGATTTTCCTTCGTATGACCAAAATGATACGTCACCTTCAATTCAAAATGATTTAAATGCAAATTCTGCAATGTATAACGAAGATTTGGAATATAATCATGCCAGCGATGCAACACAAGATGAGTACGAAATTGATGAAAGGGTATTATCATCAATGAAAGGCAGTAGCACTGTTAATGTAAAGAAAAAATGTAGATTGGGTGGCTTGGGTAATACCAGTGCTCCTTGTAATCAAGGAGATATTGGTAATTTGGAAATTAACTCATTGGATGAAGATAATTTTCCAACTAATAATACTTTTTGGGGATGGGTATCACCAAAAAATGAATTTTATGAAGTTCCAATGATGGAACATCTTCAGTTTCTTGAAAAATTATACCCAAATGCTGTTGAGGAACAGGGTGATTTATATGAAAAGGCATATAGAGATGGCTGGGTAAGAGTATTATATAACAACTATGAGGGGAAAAAAAATCCATATAGTGGAAGTGACACCAATGAATTATCATTAGCTGGGTCTAATGGTAGACGAGTAAAATCGGTTGTAAAAAATGTGTTTCATGATTTAGTTAATCGTGGTAATGTTTACATATATATGGATTATTCAAACGGTAAATCTGATAGAATAATTGCAGACAATCCCGAAGGTAAAATGGAACTATATGATTATCTTCGTGAAGAAGAAAATATTAATTTAAATGAAGAAATCGATGCGTCTGAAGGGTATCGTAACGAGACTTCAATTCAAGCAATGATTGATGGTAATAAAAGGGTTGCATTTGTACAATTAAATCCCAATCTAATGAAAATTGTTGAAGTCGAGGGATTTGGTTTAATAAAAATTGACCAAGATTATCATAATGTAAATTCTTATATTGTATATAAGAATGATCCAATTAGTAAAGAAAGGGCAATGAAATTATATGGAATTGCTAAAACTCATGGTGGATATTTGAGTGATAAAACACCTGAAGAAGCGTGGGAGATTGGTAAATTATTGGATTACAGTGAATCATCTATAAAAAAATTCATTAAAGAGAGATATGTTGATAAGGTAGATTTTTATGGAAGAAAATTCCCAGAAGACAGATTCCCCAAAGATATGGTTGTTGATCCAAAATATTATATGAATGAGGATGATGAACCTGAAAATAAAATACAATTTACTGATGATACTTTATTAAACACATTTTTAAATAAACTAAATCAAAAGGAGCAGTTATTAAGAAACCCATTTTTACGTAGAGAACTAATGTATGGAGAAAAGGGTTCGTTAGAATTCTCAAGATTCAATAAAGAAAACACCAACGAAATTGAATTATCTGATATTGTTGCTTATGAAAAATCGCAGGGTGTTGGTAGTTCTATGATGAAAGATATTGTTGACGTTGCTGATGAAATGAATGTTAAATTAACGTTAACAGCAAAACCGTTTGGTAACGACCCAAATGGTTTAAAATTATTTCCATTAATAAATTTTTATAAAAACTTTGGTTTTCAAGCAGATTTAAGTATCTTTGACGGAGAATTTGAAGCTGAGGATGAATATTTTGACTATGTTCGAGAATATCCAGACGAGGGTTTCGATATGTATAGAGAACCAAAAAGAATGAATGAAATGATTAATGAAGGAGAAATAATTAAAAATAATATTAAAGAAGCGAGATTATTAATGTAAATTTGATTCTTTTCGTAGACATATTAGTATTTATACTTAAACAATAATATGGGTAGACCAAGAACATATAATTTAAATGAAAATTATTTTAATATAATAGATAATAGTGAAAAAGCATATATATTAGGGTTTATATATGCAGATGGGTGTGTATATGGAAATTATTTAACAATTGGATTGTCAAATAAAGACATTGAAATATTAGAACATATAAAAAAATGTTTGGAGTATGGTGGTAAAATATATAATAGGTGTGACAAAAAAACAAATAAATCATATTCGATATTATCAATATGTTCGAAAAATATAGTAAATTCATTAATCGATTTGGGGGTGGTAAGAAACAAAACATACATTTCAAAAGAACTCCCAATGTATGATAAGAAATTTGAATGGGCGTTTTTAAGAGGGTTTTTTGATGGAGATGGATCGATATATATTAACATGCGTAAAGATCGTGCCCAAACAATTGAGTATACCATATGTTTCTCTGGAAATTTATCTGTTTTAACTCAACTAAAAAATATATTATATGAATATAATATATCTAGTTCAAATATAAGAAATAGACACGATACAGAAGAATCATGCATGCTTGAAATAAGGGGATCAATTAACATTGAGAAAATGTTTACTTTAATGTATGATGATGGATTTTTTTTAAAAAGAAAAAAAGAACTTTTTGATAATTTTAATATTATGCTAACAACGTTAACCAAAAGACGTTTATCTGATGATACTAAAAATGAGATATTGAGATTATATAATTTAAAAATAAGACAATCGGAAATTGCGAATATTTTAAATTTGCCGAAAAGTTCAGTAAGGGGTGCGATTCAAAGACTTAAAAAATATGGAAAAATTAAATAGATTTATTGCTGTTTTAAATGAAAAACCTTTTATTAAATCACTAATTAATGATTTAAATGCTGAGGTTTTGGCTGTTGGTGGAGTTGTTAGAGATTTGATATTAAATAAACCTAATAAAGACATTGATTTAATTATTAGAAATATACCGATTGATTTACTTATTTCACATTTACAAAAATTTGGAAAAGTTGATGTTGTTGGTAAATCATTTGGTGTAATAAAATTTATTGATTCGGACGATATAGATTATGATTTAGCACTACCAAGAAAAGAAAAACCAAGTGGAGAGGGTGGGTATCACGGATTTGATATACAAAGCGATGAAAATCTTCCAATTGAAGATGATTTAATTAGGCGTGATGCTAAGATGAATGCAATGGCAATTAACCTTAACACAAGCAAATTCGTTGACCCTTTAGGGGGGTTGAATGATATTGAGAATAAACAAATTTCTGCTGCAAACCCCGAAGCATTTAGTGATGATCCGTTACGCATGTTACGTGCAATTAATTTTGCTAGTCGTTTTGGTTTTACAATTGAGCCTGAAACAATGCAGATGATTAAAGCAAATGCAAGCAGAATTAAAGAAATTCCACCAGAAAGGATATTAACAGAATTCGATAAAATAGTTACGAAAGGTAATATATTTTTAGGTGCAAAATTATTGGGAGCAACAGGTATATATGAATCTATGTTTGGTACACCACCATATGGTGATTTTTATAATTCCAAAAATCAATTCAATAAAGTAAAAACGATGGGTGAATTTATTTACTTGTTGACCAAAAATAATTTCGATAATCCAGAAGAATTCTATAAAAGCAATTTAAAGGGTGATATTGACACTTATAAAGAAATAAAGGGATTGAACGCTGCATTTGAAATGGATAGCACAAATCCAATCGCAGCTAGGTCAGTTGCCCATAATATGTATTTGTATTCACCACTGTCATTACAGAGTCAAATAATTCCAGATACGGTACAAAGAGCAGCACAAGAATTATTACAAGGTAAATATCCAAAGAGTTCTATTGAATTAGCTGTTAATGGAAATGATTTGATGAATGCTGGTTTAAAAGGTAAAGAAATTGGTGATATGCAAAAATCTTTATTGGTTAAAATTTATGCTGATAAGGTTAAGAATATTAAAGAAGATTTATTAGCTTTGATTAGTGGGAATGAGATTAATGAACATATAAATAATATTGACGAAACTAAGAATAAATGGTATGATTACAAATATGACGGTGAACCGTTCTATTTTGATCCAGAAACATTAACTGATAGTAAATGGCAAGTATTAACCAATCTTTTAACTAAAATGGGTTGGCAAGCAAGACCCTATACTGAGTGGAAAGAATTTTTCATTAAAAAAGGGGCTGGAACAATACCAAATGATACGCTTAGAAATACTGATTCAAGCGATTCAACTAAAATTGCTGCAATAAAAAAAGTGATCACCCCAAATAATAAACCTAGTGAAAGTCAAAATATTATTACCAAAGCAAAAAGATATTTCGGTATAACTAATGATTTTAAATTTGCAGGATACATACTATTAGATGGTACTATGTTAGATTTTTCTGGTAGAAAATTTGGTAATAGTTATGCTACTGACAGGTCTATGGATCATAGAGAAGTTAATGATATAGGTACTGACATGATAGAATTCATGGCATTAGGTAATATTAGAATGCAAACATATGGCTTTGAATTAACCCAAGAACCAACAAAAGAACAGATTAATACTTTAAGACGTTTTATTGGTGGAAGAAATGGTGAAGTAAAAGTAGACTTTTCTAAAAAGGGTGAATACAGAGTTGAACACTCTGTCGAATATAATAGCGGTGCAAATGTAAGTAGAATTCTTAATGATATTCTAAATTATTATAGAACTGGTATTAAACCAATTTCTAAACCAAATTTAACGGAAGAAATAAGTAGCATCCTTTACAGTGCAGTTGTTCTTGATGAGCAATCACGTGCTAAATTGCTTAAAGTTTTTAGATTGATGATTCCTGAAGGTTGGGAAGTTCTTGCACATCACATGACCATTAACATGGGAGCAATTAAACCTGAATTTCAAGATGATTTGGGTGATGAAACAGACTTATCTGTTCTTGATTATGCAATTGATGATAAAGTCATGGCGGTTGGCGTTGAAGGATACCCAACAACGAATGCTAAAGCACATATCACATTGGCTGTAAATAGAAATGCTGGTGGGAAGCCAATGATGTCAAACAATTTAACTGATTGGAAAGAAATTAACTTTAAAATAGAATTAAAGGGAATTGTAACTGAAATTAAAAAATAAACGAAGATGATGAATATGATGAAAAGATTAATTGCTGTAGATTTTGATTCTACTTTGATCCAATCACCTGAGCCACAAGAAGGTATGAAAATTTGGAAAGAGAAAACTGGTCATGATTACCCGTTTAAAGGATGGTGGAGCAAACCTGAGTCATTGAACTTAAATGTGTTTGACATCAAACCATTTGAGGGTGTATTAAATTTATTGAAAATGGAGAAAAAATCTCCAGATACGTATGTAATCATATTAACATCACGAATGGATAGATTGCGTCCTTATGTGCAAGCTGTTTTAGATGCAAACGATATTAAGGTTGACAAGCTGGATATGAAAACAATTGAAAAATCTAAAGGCGAAAAAATTCTTGACTATATTAAGGAATTTCCAGAGTTAGAAGAAATCGATGTTTATGATGATAGAGATAGTGATATCCAATCGTATAAAAGCATTGTCAATCAAATACCAAAAAATATTACGTTTAATATATATTTGGCTGCAAGTGGTAGAATAACACCAGTTACAGCCAATAATAAATTAAATAACATAATCAACGAAGAGATTATAAATTTATTAAAAACATGAAAAAAGTATTAATTGTTGATGACAATAGGGTTAATAGAAAGTTATTGTTAGAAATTTTACGTAAAATGGATGTTGAAATATTAGAGGTTGAAAATGGTGTTGAAGCACTTGATATTTGTGATTTAAATCCAGACATTTCATTAGTGTTGATGGATATTAATATGCCTATAATGAGTGGTGTGGAATCAGCAATTTTAATTAAAAACTCACACCCAAACATATCAATAATATCAATGACCGCATATCAGGCATTTGGAAAAATCGAGGAGGAAGATAAAAAATATTTTTCGGAATTTATTACAAAACCATTTACTCTTGATTGTATAAAAGATACCGTTAAAAAATATTGTTTTAGTGAAAATTAAAACCACCGTATTTATATAAAAATTATTGTAATGATTGATATGCGATTTCGTCCAAATTATTTACCACAAGTTTCAGCACCTTATAATATTGTGTTGCAAAAACTTGATGATGAAAATGTAGATTATGATGTAATTGAAGCAAATCCAGAAGAATTAAATCCTTCACAGGGTATTACATTTAGCGATGAAGTTGGTAAAGTAAATCTTGATGATTTAAACCCAATTTGGATTGATAATGGTATGAATATCTGTGATGGACATCATCGATTTCTAAAATCTTTAATTGATAAAGTACCGTTGAAAGCGGTTAAACTAAATATGGAATTTAAAGATGCTTGCAGACTTCTAA
>Ga0268283_1000640_pt1 | contig 20793 bp, 11 predicted proteins | sample saktaG_13_FD_190140 | JGI IMG/M metagenome (GOLD analysis project Ga0268283, IMG submission 190140) | Saline water microbial communities from Sakinaw Lake, British Columbia, Canada - sak_2013_06_06_36m | ecosystem: Environmental > Aquatic > Non-marine Saline and Alkaline > Saline ... | reverse complement strand
ATGATCCCTACAAATTCAAAACTCATAATTCGAGTATTCGATTATTCGAGTATTCATTCAACATTCAATATTCCTTGTTCGATATTCGATATTCAAAATCTTCTGTCATGAAACCAACCCTCTCCCTTCTCCTCCTCCTTCTCCTCACCAGTTGCAGCCCACAATATCGCCTAAACCGTCTCCTTGCCCTGCATCCTGAGCTAAAAACAGCAGACACACTCTTTATAAGGGATTCAGTCATAGTACCACAAGTCCAGGTCGATACCATGTTGGATTTTAAAATCATCCGGGATACCGTCATTATCCAGAAAGATCGCCTTCAAGTCAAACTAAGCCGAATTCATGATACACTCTTCCTTACTGGTAAATGCAAGGGTGACACCGTTTATATCAATCGAAAGATTCCGGTAGAAAAGATCAAAATCGTCAAACCCGATTACCTCAACAACTTCATCGCTAAACTGCCATGGACAGTGATCGGGCTAATCTGCCTGATATTGTTCTTCGTATTCATCAGGTGGTTCCCAAAGCGGTAGAAATCTATATCTACATCGGCAAGTCCAGGTAAAAAGTTGCCTTCCCACAAAAGAAATCCCTTTTTTAAAAACCTTCCTACGACTTGGTTTAACGTGGCATTTTGTAAAATATCGCTGAATTTGTATGATTTAACGCAGGATAGTTTTGAGAAATATGTCCGTTTCTGGGGAGTATTTCATTATCCAATTCTAACAATTGTTTGATTTTGCCTTATTTTATCGTATAATTGGTCAATTCAAGCCGATGGGTTGGGAATCCTCCTATTTGTCAGGAAAATTATACCAATTATTAAATTGATAAAAAGAATTGTAATTTTACGATCGTTAAGGTTCCGTTAGGTTGAATATCTATGATATACCAATTGAAATTCGTTTCCTTCAAAAATGAGGTTAGTAGCGAAATAGTATTGCACTTTTTATTTAATAATATGTCGATACCTGATACATATAATTCGTTAAATGATCAGTGTAACTTCATGATTCCACTACGATTTCATTAGCCTGGAGTTACTCTTCTCCTAAATAAAAAGCGAATTGCACCCGGCGAATAATCTTCATTTCTATGCAGCCAATTTTTATTACCTACAAACACATCAAGAGTTAGATATATCAGCTATGATAGCAGACAATTGAATAATGAAGTCAAGATGTCAAAGACAGATATTGGTCGAACTTTACCTTAGTAGTCCAAAATTTTATTATAAAAAATATACAGTATGAATCTAATTGCAAATTCAGGTATTCAGCTTTACACTCAACAAGTGGAAATCGATTTGAATGACAATTTCAAGATGTATTTTCACGAATGGCTTGATAGGGCAGACCAACAGAAAAAGTTGGAAATCGCTCATTTCTTCTCGGAAGAAGAAATTTGGATAAAGAAACGGCTATTATATGGTAGTAATCTCGGTTATGCTACTTTGAACAACAACTATAAAGTTACCGATTCTTGGGAAACAATCTCAACTGACGATGAATTTAATAATAGTTGTATAATTCCTATAAATACCGAAGAAGCAAGGGATTCAGGTTGCTTCGATGTGTCTGTCAGTAAAATAAAGGAAGCCGATTGGAATAAGTTTGAAAATACTTGGTTTCCGATGCCGTTCTTTCAGCTCAACGGCAAACGGTCAGATTTTGGACCAACAAATTGGTGTCGATTCAAACTTATTCCTAACGGACAAGAAGGCAAAATCAAGAAATACAATCTTCTGATGGCTTTTGACACGAGAACTGTATTTAAGGAAGAAGGTTTTGAAGAAGAGGACTTGCAGGAAACGCCAATTTTTACGAGTGCTGCCGATTCTTTAAAAAAATATGCTCTATGTAATACCGAAGAAGGTCTGATTGGTTATTGCTCGGAAGAAAAAAATTGTGGTTGGGTGGATAAATATGTATTGAAACATTTTCACGACATTGATAGTATCAACGACAAAAAATTAGAAATGCCGAAAATGAAGTATTTGGCACAATATATTTTTATTAACAGGTATATTCAGCAATTCGGAAATTTGCCGACTATCACTCTGTATTCAAATCAATATGCGGCTTATGGAAATGTTGATTTAGTAGTTGATATTGGTAATTCCCGTACTTGTTCAGTTTTGTTTGACAACAGCGATTTTACGAAGTCAAGTCCGCTTGAATTGCAAGATTTTACAACGTTTGTCGCAAACAATTCACTCAACAAATATCGTGATCCTTTTGATATGCGTTTGGCGTTCCGCGAAGCCAATTTTGGCGGAAAATTCGGTATAGAAAACAGCAGTCAATTTGTTTATCCTTCGATGATTCGTTTGGGGAAAGAGGCAAACCGACTGATACACATAGCAACAAACATGAATACAGGGGCGGAAAAGGCAAGTACTTTTTCTAGTCCGAAACGCTTTTTGTGGGATGATAAACCGCAAAAACAGGAATGGGAATTTTTGCAATTAAACGATGAAACCGCCCAACCGATTTATATTAAGGGCATTTCGGAACAATTAAACGAAGACGGAACTTTGGGTAATGGCTCAATCAAAAACCGATATTCCCGCAAAGCATTGATGACTCTTGCTTTTCTGGAAATTCTGTCGCAGGCAAAAATGCAAATCAACAGTTATGAGCAGCGCAATCATTGGGGAAACGAATCAATGCCACGAAAAATCGGACGTATTATTATTACCTGCCCTACTGCTATGTCGCATAAAGAGCAGATAGCACTGCGTAAATGCGCCGAAGATGCAGCCATTATGCTCGACCGCTTCTTTGAAAATACCTATTCCATAGAAATTGACGAAACTGAAATCCATAGAAGAATACAAGTTATCCCGTCTGCCAAAAAACTTTCTGCAAAAGAAGAACGCATCGAATGGATTTACGATGAAGCAACTTCTGCTCAATTTGTTTTTCTTTATGCTGAAATAAAAGAACGTTATCAGAAAAACGTAAAGGATTATTTTGATTTCTACGGAAAAGTGCGTAGCGATTTGGAAGATTACGACAAAAAGTCGCTTACAGTCGGTTCGGTGGATATTGGCGCAGGTACAACTGATGTGATGATTGCCGCATACAAATACGAAGACAGCAGTGCACAATGTACTTTAATCCCTGTGCCGCTATTTTGGGAAAGTTTTTATTTCGCAGGCGATGATTTAATGAAACAACTTGTACAACAACTTGTTATTGAAGGACGAAACTCGCCAATAGAGCAAAAATTAAGACAACTCGGTGAAAAACCTGAAGAAATTTTGCAACCATTTCTCGGAACTGACACTGGCGTTTCGTTCCGTAATCGCCGACTACGAAGCGATTTTAACTTGCAAGTTTCTGTTCCAATTGTTTCATATTATCTTGAATTACTGAAAGAAAACAAAGACGACTCAATTCTTTCGTACAGCGATATTTTCGGAACAAATCCGCCAACGCAAGCTGTGTTATTACATTTCAAAGACAGTTTCGGCTTTGAATTTACCGATTTGCAATGGGCTTACAAAAAAGAAGTTGTTGCCGAAATTGTTGAAAAAACCTTTGATTCGTTGATTGGCAAAATTTCTTCACTTCTTTCGTATTATGCTTGCGATATTATATTGCTTTCAGGTCGCCCGACTTCCCTTAAACCGCTGTCCGACTTGTTTCTGAAGTATTATGCAATTTCGCCCAATCGTTTGAAATCAATGAATGATTATCGCGTAGGGCGTTGGTATCCCGAAGACAAGCGCTATCCGTTTATCAACGGCAACGGAAAGTTTATCAATCCGAAATCTATTATTACAACCGGCGCGATGATAGGACAAATTGCAGAGAATGGCGGATTGAACGGTTTTGCCTTAAATCTTTCGGAATTGAAAAAGAAACTTTTACCCACAACTTTCTATTTCGGTAAACTCAACGAGGATTCATTGGCATATCTCAACACAATTATTTCGCCCGACAACAATCACGCAACGGTTGATGTTTCGTCTTTGCCGTTCCGTATCGGAGTACGGCAGTTAGATATACCGGCTTATCCTTCCCGTCCGTTCTACACGTTTGCTTATAACGATTTCAAAATTGAAGACCGCGTGCTGGGGCGATTTGATGAAGATAATCCGCCCATAAATCAGGTTCAACAGGAAATAGAAAAAGAAAAAAATAAAATACGCAGAGGAATGCCGCTAAAAGTTACAATCTCACGTGATATAAACGAAGATATCGAAAAATTGACTTTGGAAGAAGTTATGGACAAAGACGGTAATACTATGAATAAAAATTTCTTCAATTTGCAGATTCAAAGTATGAGTGAAGTAGAAAACTTTTGGCTCGATTCGGGTATTTTCTCATTGAATATCAATACTTCACAAAGTTAAGGAGGGTTCAATAATGGAAAAAAACATACAAAAACAACTCGAAATAATAGAAAAATCCAACGCATGGTTGAAGACCTCGTTAGAAGGCAACAAAGCAAAAGAGGCGTATCGCAGTATGGTAAATGGACGCCGCATGTTGAACCATAAAAAAGAAGCTTTGGAAGATAATCCTGCCGCTGCCATGTTTGGTGAAAGTCAGGCTGGAAAATCATATCTTGTTAGTAGTTTATTGTCAGAGGAAGCACCGTTTGAAATATTTGATGGTTTAGGGAAAGGTTATAATTTCAAGAAAGAAATTAATCCACATGGAAATGAGCACGAATCAACTTCAGTTGTAACAAGATTTTCTGCAAAATATAAATGGGTCAATCCAAATTTTCCTGTCATAGCAAAACTACTTTCGCTAAAAGATATCATTCTTATTTTATGCGAAGCTTATTACAGCAATCTTAAAGTAGATAGTTCATTAAGTTTCGATGAAATAAAAGAAAAAATCAATTATTTTGAAGAAACTTACAGAAACAAACCCGAGTGCCAGAAATTAATTATAGAAGATCACATATTGGATATTGAGGATTATTTTGAAAATAATTTCTCAAAATTAGTATATATCAATATCAAAGATGCTAAATTTTTTGACAAATTGTTGGCTTTTGTCACAAGAATCCCCACTGATGGGTGGGGCGAGGTGTTTTCTATTCTTTGGAATTTCAATCCTCAATTGACAAAATTGTTTAGTGATATGATAAATCAATATAAACAGTTAAATTTTGCCGATAATGTTTATCTTCCAATTGATTCAGTGTTACGTGATAAAGGGACATTACTCGAAGTGGATCGCTTAGATGAAATATATAATGAATATAAAGGTCCAAACAAAAACTATTGTAAGGACACACAAGTGTATTTTATTGATAATGGTTTGGATAAGATAATCACATTTTCGAAATCCTACTTATGCGCATTGACTTCTGAATTAATTTTTGTTTTACCCGAAAAGATAATCCAACAAAAGCCTTTTTTAGACAAAACTGATTTGCTTGATTTTCCTGGCACAAGACGTCCTGAAAGTACTGAAGAAAATAATATCACAAATAAATCGCTTTTACAATTACTACGCCGAGGCAGGGTAGATTATTTATTTAACAAATATTCTTTTTCCGAAAAGATTAATGTTTTAATGTTTTGTCAGAATCATAAGGACTCTAAACAAAGTGTTATGCCAGCAAAATTAAATAGATGGATTGGTCATATGATTGGAGAAAGTCCGGAAATTAGAGAAAATTTTCATTGTCCAATTTCTCCATTGTTTATCATTTCGACTTGGTTTAACTGTGATTTGGAATTTGATAATGATATTGAGAATGATAAAAAAGGTTTAATGAATCAAAAGTGGCATGATAGATTTGTAAAGGTTCTCGAAGAACAAATCATTAAATCAGATACATATTTTTGGTTTAATAATTGGACAAAAGCGAATCCTGATTTTAAGAATATATATCTCTTGAGGGATTTTGAAAAATCTGACGACACAGGTAGTGGTAGTAAACTATTCAATGGATATTCCAAATACAAAAAAGAAAAAGAAGAAATTTCTACACCAACTTATCCTAATTATCGAATAGACTTGCGTCAATCTTTCATTGATTTTGATTTTGTGAAACATCATTTTGAAGATCCTGCCGAATCTTGGGACAGAGCCGCAAGTATTAACGAGGATGGCACAAAATTGATTATTGCTAAACTAACTGAAGCCGCGAAGTATATTAATCCGGCACGTATAGAAAAAATGAGGATGGAACTGAACGAAATATCACAAACCATTCTTGCCGAACTATTTAAACATTTCCACAGCGAAGATAAGGACAAAGATTTGAAGAAAGCGAAAAACATAGCAGGCGATATTCAATTCAAATTAGCAACCGCTTTCAGTGCGGATAAAATCAAATATTTCGGACAACTGATGAAGGAACTGATGCTTGATGAGGGTTTGGTACTTGAACTTTTCCGTAAAGAAATTTATGATATCGAACACCGTGATTTGAAAATTACGGATAAATACAGCACTTATCGCATTGAGGTTCCTGTTGAAAAAGACGATACAGCAGAAAGATATTTCGAACGCCTTTGCATCAAATATGAAAAAACATCTGATGTGCGTAAAGAGGAATTTCGAACTGAACTTACAGAAAAACAAATTGATCTGGAAGAACTTATTAAAGGCAATTCCGACTTGATTAAAAATAATGCTCAACAGTTGTCAGAGTCATTGCTTAAGTATTGGTTTGAATACATTAGCTTAAACTACAAACATACTATTCAACAAATTTTAGCACAAGATGCTTCTTTGGATAATATCAAAGATATGTATCAAAAACTATTCAAGAAATTTGGCTTAGCCGATCGTATAGCCGAAAAAATCCGTCGTTATGTAGATGGACATAACAAAACCGATTTGCCCTTCGAAATCGTTGCAGATATTTCGACCGAACTTTTGAATAAATGTATAAATACTGTCGGTTTTGAATATCTCGATGAATCGGAAATCAACGATTTGAAGCAGGCAAACGTACAAAATAAATTGGGGCTCGTATTAGACATTAACACTAATCCTACTGAAAATTCGGTTAAAGAACTCTTCGACCGGATTGATAAATGGACGGACATAATACAGAAACAACCCGAAGAAATGAAGTCCTTGCCAAGTTATCGCAATTATCTCGCCTGGAGCAATCGCCTGAAAATTGGCTTTGTTGCAGTTTACGACATCCCGAAATACAATTTAATAGTAAACGCTAATTTGGGTAAAATTATTGATGAATGTAAAACCATAAAATACGAATAGTTATGGCAACAGTAATAAAATACGAACCTTTATTTACCACCGATTTGAAGTATTTCAAAGCGTTGCAGATTATTGGCGGAAAAACAATTTTCGACCGCTATAAATTAGCAAGTTCAATGCTCGAAAAACTTGATGAAAAATATCGGAACTTTTTGGCTTATCCTGTGAGAGAAAGCGATAAGATTGAATTTTACGGATTAAAATCAAAACAAGATAATCCGCAAATTTTATCGGAATTGCAAGGCGAAGAAGAAAATAAATATCATAGTATTAAAGATAAAACGCTCGCTTATTATAACAGCAAAATTGAAGAACTGAAAGCCATAGACAAAGATAAAGCAGAATTTTTAGCAGCCGCCATAAAATCGGTTGACGACCGCTTTGTGTATTGCTATGACGATAAGGTTGTTCTCGGTGCGTGGGGTATGCAGATGCGGGAAAATTTGCCTGAAGATATTACAGAAATCCGCAAAAGTTCGCCGCGAAAAGTAAAAGGGCCGGAAGAAGTTGTTGATTCTGAACCCGAAATTGTACCGCCAATAACACCGTTTAATGTTTCATTCAACGCAGGCGAAAACGGCACGCTCAACGGTAAGTCTTTTGTTACCAAAGATGCAAATTCATACCTTGGCGATGACGAAATACCTCAGGTTGATCCGAAAGACGGCTACGAATTTGTCGGTTGGGATGAAACCCCTAATGGTTATCAAGTTACAGACGATAAGGTATTTACGGCACAATATCGACAAATCCCTCCTGTTGATGTACCACCCAGAAAACTCCCTTGGTGGAAACGCTTTTGGTTGTGGCTCATGGCATTGTTTACATGCAAGGGTTGCCTGAAATGGTTGTTGCGGGCATTGCTATTCCTATTGTTGTTACTTTTGCTTTTATGGCTGTTACGCAACTGCCACGGTTGCAGTCGCCATACTGGTGGCGGTGCGGCACTCGGTGACAACGACAGCACTTGGCTTCGCGAAGACCCGAATGTTGGCAAAGGGGGCGGTATTTATGATCCTCACAATCCATATAAGCCCGCTCCAACGCCGCCAGGTTATGCAGATGTATTGCCTCCCCAACAGGGCGTTTTGCCTCCAATTGAAGACAATCCCGAAATCATTCCGGGAAATCCGTCTATAATTGCTAATCGCTTGAATATCTTGATGGATAACGAAGATAAATCTATAATGGATTTGGCAAAAGATTTTAAAGCGAAATATCCCGACGAAAAATACAAAGTGGTTTATTATGATAATGTTGTAAATCGTATGCAAATTGAAATTCCGAAAGAGGAACGCGAACAACTGAAACAGGAAATTCCACCTGCATTTGCACCGAAATACGAACTTTTTGTCTTCGACGAAGCACTTTTTGAAGGTGCATACATTCCCAACGACCCTGCCTTTTCCGACAGCAACAAATCGTGGTACTTGAAAGCGGTACGTGCACCGCAAGCATGGGACATTACTCGTGGTTCCGAAAAGATTACGGTGGCTATTGTTGATAATGGTTTCAACCTCAAACATCCAGAACTGAAAAGTAAGGTAGTACAACCCTACAATGTTTGGAAACATTCTGATGAGATTTTTCCGCAGCAGGTTGACCACGGTACACACGTTGCAGGAACAGCTCTCGCCATTGCCAACAACGGAAAAGGGATTTGCGGTATTGCTCCGAATTGTAAATTCATGCCGGTTCAAGTGGCAAACGATCGAGGGCAAATGACTACCACCTCGGTTTTGGACGGTATTCTTTACGCTCTTTATCAAGGTGCTGATGTAATCAATGTTTCGCTTGGCAGTATGTTTACAGGACTTGCCCAATACGGCGAAGCAGCTCAAAAGGATTTGATCAACAATCACTTCAAAGAAGAAGAACGATTGTGGAGACACGTTATGCGAATTGCTGCAAGTCATAATTCTTCAATAGTTATTGCAGCCGGAAACGACAATGTTTTGGCTGGAATTGATGCGATCCAACGCCCCGAACTTTTTATTATCGTTTCGGCAGTTGATAAAAACAACCGCGCATACAAGAAAGCCGATTTCAGCAACTACGGACAATTTTCCGATATTTCGGCCCCTGGGGTTGGTATTTACTCTTCAGTTGGCGAAGATGGCTATCAAACCATGGACGGAACAAGTATGGCTGCACCAATTATTACCGGTGCTATTGCACTGATGAAAAGTTTGAACGACAGCATTACCAACAAACAGATAATCTGCATTTTGCAAAATACCGGATTGGAAACGCAAGGTAATATCGGCAAATTGCTACAATTAGATAAAGCATTGCAAAAAGTAAAATCGGGCGAGGCAGTTGATTGTACGCCCGCACCCTCTACCGGCGATGTGCAAGTTCTTTTGAGTTGGAACAACTACAACGATTTGGATTTGATTGTTACAGACCCTTACAGCGAAACGGTTTGGTTCAAAAACCGCCGTGTGTCAAGCGGCGGACAACTCCAAATTGATATGAATGTGGAATATCCTGACAGCAAAACGCCGATTGAAAATATCTATTGGCAACAGGGCGGTGCGCCCAACGGAACCTACAATGTGTATCTTTTGTATTTCAAGCAGCACGAAAACATTTCGGCAAATCCATATAAAATTACCGTAAAGCACGGCGATAAAACGGATGAATACACAGGGACTATCAATAACGAAAAAGAAACTATTCATATTTGCACTTTCACTTGGGGAAATGCAAATAGCGTTCAAAATCCGCCAAATGCAAATCCAAATAATCCAAACACACCGCCTGCAAACAACCGCCGCACACAATTAGAACAGGAACGCGACCGATTGCAGCAGGAGTTAGATAGAGTAAATAACGAGTTAAGAAGAATAGGAAACAGTAAATAAATAATTGAATATAAATAAAGGAAATTAGATAATAAAATGAATAAGTCAAACACAAAATTCACTTGGGCAATTTTAATGCCTATTTTATTAGCCGTAATTTTCGGCATTGTGTCCTTCCTGGGTGCAAATTTTCTTAATATCAGCAACGATAAAGTGTGGGGTATGTCGCATACTTTTGGTTGTGTAGTAATTGCTGCGATTATTGCTGTATTGCTTGGTGGAACAGCCACTTTTGCCATATTGCTTAAACGCACAAGTGGCAATTTCAAAATTTACTTTGTGTGGGAAGTCATTTTTTTGTTTTTATTTGTGGTGTTTGCGGTGTATTTTACAACGAAAACCACGCCTTTCCCGCATTTTTTTGTGGTAATGGCACAGAAGGCAAATATTCAAAGCAAGCTGCAAACAAATATTACACAAGCAGAAAATATGTTTGCTGCATATGAATCTTATGCCTTAAACCGCGAAAACCTATACAAAAACAACCTCAAAAGAGTGGTAGCAGCAAATCGTATAAACCCAGATGAATATAAAGCTTATGGTTTTCAAAACAATGGTATTTCAGACGATAAACAGATTGAAACTAAAATGTTTACCGTTCATGCCGACCTCTTTCCTACCAATTACAGCGATTCAACCACCAACAAAGGAATGAAAGAAGTTGCTACCGAATGGTTGCAAACTGCAAAGAGCGTTACAAATTCTCCGGTATGGATAATAGGCATTGCAGACGTAGTGAATGATATTGAAAAAAAATCTAACGAGTGGCTCAATATTTTGGTTACACTGTCGCTAGTTCGCGAAAAAGGCGAACGAGCCACCGACTTTGAATACCCGCTCGGCTTTGATAATGTGAAAAACTATTTTACAAAACTCCTCAGCCCTACACCGCTTGCCATTATTTTAGCAGTTTTGGCGTATGCGCTGATGTTGCTCTCATACATTTTCACGATAAGAAACACAAAATCAAGGTATGGATTTAGTGCTTTGTTTCGTGCCACATTTTCAAAGAAAACAAAAAATAGGGGAAAATTCTCTATTAAATATAACCACTAAATTATTGTACACATGATGGAATTAGAGCAATTCATAAATCAATTAGAAGGTCATAGTGCAGCAGATATAGTAGAATATCTTTGCGAAAACAATATACCATTTGCAGTTTTTTCTGAAGCTGTGAAAAAAAATGGTGGCTGGGATTCGGCGGAAAAACGCAAAAATGTTACAGCATTATTAAAGCAAAAAGATGGTATTGCTTATAATGCTGCTGTTGTAGCAAATACGGCAGTGGCATTTCATAAGTACTTATTGCTGTATCCCAATGGAAATTACTCGACCGATGCACAAGAAAAAATTCAGTCATTGAATTATGCAGCGAGCGCAGAAGATCGTAAACACGAAGAATACGAAAGAATGTTGTGTGAAATACACGAAAACATTAATGAGCATGACATTGACGATATTTCTGATTTTGGTGATGATGTTTTATCAGACTTACTAAAAAAGCGTGGATACGATGAGCGTGGAGTTACTGTAAAAAAGATTCGAGATTATTCAGAACCTAAATTGAATCTTAACAACAAACCAGAGAAAGAAAGCGATGTGCCGGAAGGTTATACCGATGTTTTCTTTTGGGGCATACCTTCGTCGGGAAAAACTTGCGCTCTGTCTGCAATTCTCAATACAATCAAAAAAGAATATATGATGGAAGCCCCCGACTGTAAGGTAAAATTCGGCGCAACCTACCGCGACAGTTTAATAAATATCTTTCCCAATGATTGCGGTTATTTACCTGGTCGCACAAATAAAGAAACAACCCAATATATGCCTTTCCTTTTGTATAGAAACATAAATGACAAAAAAAGAAAGATATCTTTTTTTGAGTTGAGTGGCGAAGTTTTTAAATTTTTCTACGAAAAAGCAAACGATACAAAAATTATTAAATCCGAATCTGAAAGGCAAGAAATAGAAGATGCATTTCACACACTCGATTTGTTATTGAAAAGCAATAATCAAAAAATTCACTTCTTTTTTATCGACTACAATCAAGAAACCAAACATGCTGCCAATAAAAATGAACTTACTCAAAGTAACTATTTAGAAGCGGCTGCTACTTACTTTCGAGATGCAACAGACAATGATGGTAAGCCGGTTAATATTTTCCAGAAAAAAACCGATGCTGTTTATGTAGTAGTTACAAAATCAGACGAAATAAAAGGCAATGACAAAGCCACAAGTGCAAATCATTTTTTAAGAAAATATTTCAACAATTTTATGGGTGTATTAGAACGACAATGCAAAGACAATAATGTAGAGTTTGATGTAAAACTCTTTTCTATCGGTGATGTGATTTTCAAAAAAGTTTGTTTAATCAACCGAGAGTATTCAATTGATATTATTGAAGATTTATTGGAAAGGGTAAAATCCGTAAAAGATAATTGGCTTTCTAGAAAATTGAACAGTTAAATCACAATGGATATAGTAATTAGCGGAACAAAATTTGGATGGGGTTACTTTACAGATAAGCAACCTTCAGGCTTGTTTGACATAGGAACCGGTGCAGGCATTAAAGCAATTACTCAACAAGCATACGCCATAAATTACAAGGATAAAAATTGTATTTTTACAAAGTACAGAATTATAAAAGATGTGCGAGGCGACAAGCGTATTGGCTTTGTTGCTTTTTCCTTGTTTTTGCCTTTCGATAAAAAATTGTCAGGTAAGGCAATAAAATCAATTTTGGATAGGGTAGAAAGCGAGTATTGTCAAATAGCTATTCGTGACGGAAGAAATCTTGAAGATGTTAAAGAGAATTTTGGTTTTATTGATACGATTTTAGCGGAATACGAGAAAGACATTAGTTCTAATTCTTCTGTGGTTATCGAAGATATGCAATCGGGTACTACCGATGCTGCCGTCGTCTATTTTCCATACATCTATACAGACATTCAAACCCAAAAGGAGACAAAATTTGAATTGGAAGATATCTTTGATGCACCATTTCAAGAAGAATACATGCCGTATCGCCAAATTCTTTTCATAAGCAATGACTTAGAATTGAAAGACGAAAACCCGCTTATTGCATTACAACATTCGGAAAACTATTTGACAGGCAAGGTTGATCTGAAAAACGAATGCTACTATCTGAATAAGTTTAACAGCAGCAAAGGCATAAAGATTTATGCCAATGGCCATTTGCGTTCAGATAAAAGAGGTGAAAATCTAATCCGTGCAAAATGGCGAGTAGAAATCAAATACTCAAAAGACGACAGATGTTATGATCCGATAAATGAGCACGGAACACTATCTGATACAACTTCCGAAATTTATAAGTATTTGGAAATCAAAGGCAATCAAATTATACTCAAATATGATGCCTTTAATAATCCCAAGAAAAAGACAAAACCGGTTGTTTTTAAAATTACAGACAGCAAGGGCGGTGATATTGAAGATGTCGAAATAACGTGCAAAAACAACAATTATCAACCTGCAAAAACGGTTACCAACAATCAAATAGTTTTCAGTGGCGAAGAATTGAAAGACACTTGGTCAGCAATAGCTCGCAAAGGTGATTTTTCAGGAAAAACAGAATTTACACCTGAAAAAACAAATGAAAGTGATCCAATAATAATAATAGTAGAAAAAAGAACCATTATAACCATAAATGTAAAAGACGAAGAAGGTGAAAATCTTTTCGATTTTGAAGTTTGGACAAAACTTACAAACGGTTATCAACTAAGAAATACTATTGACTTTGTTGATGAACAAATTATGGATACTTATCATGTTACTGTTCGCAAAAGAGGATATGAAGAAAAAAATATACGCGACTTTAAACCTGATAAACAAATTAGTATTGATGTAATATTAAAAAAGGAACAAAAAACAACTCAAACACCCAGCGTGCAAAATTTGCACAAATACAAAACCGAAAAACAAAAATCCTTTACCGTAAAAGCAAAAACATTTTTCTCTAAACCCGCTGCTATTGCAGCTTCAATAGTTAGTGCGTTAGTTCTCGGTGTTGGTATTTGGGCTTTGTGTTATTTCTTGGGCAATGACAAACAACCCGAAAAAAACACTCTCAACAAATGGAATATTGAAATGTATGTCGAGGGCGATTCTCTTTTCCTTGATATTTTGAATGATTACAAAGAAAATTGGAAATTGCAAGAACAGAATTTTGTCACAAAATCAGGCGGTGGAATATTTGGTGGTGAAGAGAAAGTCGATTATTCGAAATGGTACAGCGATTGGCAACCTGCTTATGATAGTATTGAACGAGCAATAGCGAAAAGAAATTTGGTTAACACAAAGAATTTTGCCGAGTTAAAAAATCTGAGTTATTCTCATGTTCAACAATCTTTCAAAGATGCCATTGGAAAAATTGACTGCACCAAATACGCAAAAGTAGGCACTCAACTCGACGATGTTTCTGCTCTCACTTTAACGCAAATAGCAGGAAGAATCAATGAAATACTAAAAACAAAAGAACCTGAAAAAAAGGAACAACCGCAAGAGCCGAAAAAAGAAAATCCGCAACACGCAAGACTCGAACAGCCGAAAGAACCGCCAATGCAGCAGGAACCAAAACCCGCCACACGACCTACTCAACAAACACCTGCAACAACCGATAATACTTCCAAAATTATCCAATACATAAAAGGTAGCGAATTGGATGAAGTAAAATTGAACGAATACAAAAACACACAAGGAATTAATCAAAACCTCAAAAACAGTATTCAGTTGTGTTTGGATTTTTGGGCATTAGACGGTTCGGGCAGTGGCAAAAAGACGAAAACGTATTGGAATTTCCGCAACCAAGTAGATGCAGATAACAATTTCAATAACAGTAAATTGAAAGCCTTCTTAGATAAAATGTGTAATGAAAACAACCCTTCTTACAGTAAAATGGATAAAAAGAAAGGATTAAAATAATGAATAAAACAAAAGTAATCATTTTGGTAGCCGTAGTTACCGTTGCTGCAGCAGTGGCTGTAGTAATGTGGATTACAAGCCTCGATAAAGCTAAAGGGATTCCTTTGCCTAAAAATCAATTTACAGCCAAAATTGAGCAGGAAATTGAGCAACTCAAAGCAAAACCCGACAGCAAATTCTGCAAGGATTTCTACAAAGAAGTTGCATTCCACATTAACGAGTTCTACAAACCATTACCACCAAAATATCCTTTTGGGCGGTTTGGCAAAACGCAATCGGAAACCGACCAGTGGAAAGAGAATCTAGAAAGCAATCTCTATTCCGCTTATACCCAAAAGTTTATCATGCAGGTAAAAACTGTTTTTCGTGGTTCGGAATGGAAGCAGGAAGACCTGAAATTCATTCAGACAGAAAAGAATGAATTGCAAAAGTCAAAACTACTTGTTGCAGGGAGTCCTGTCGATAAGGACTTTACGACCATTCAAACGGCTTTAGACAAGTACAGCGAAATTGTATCTTTTATTTCGTCTTGTAAAGGTTACGGCTGTTCAAAAACAGGTGTGTTAGATCATTTCCCGATTGCTGAAGTGCGCAGTAAAATTCAGCGTGCTGCAAGTTTGCGAAGTAACCATTTGGAAAACGAGTACTTAAATAACTGCATTCGCTTGCATGATGGATTAAAAGAAATCCCTACAATGTTATTTAATGCGCATGTCAGATACTTGGACACAAAAATAGATTATTGGAGCAATATGTGGTGCAACTATAATTCGCATAGAGACTACTCCAACAATCTCAACATTCCATTAAAAAATGAAATAAATGATTTAAGCAATTCTAATATTTACAGTGGTATAAATGTGGATGGCGAATGTACTCGTTTATTCAATAAATGGAGTGCAGATAATCAAAATGCATACAAAGCGACATATCCTTGTCGTAACTAAAATATAGTAGGGCGTCAGATGAAAAAGATAATAGTTTTGGCATTATTGATTTGCGGTGTAAATACAGCGTATTCGCAAACAGATTCTTTGTTTTTAAAAAGTTACGATCAAAAAATACTCGAAAACAGCAAATTAAAAAATGATTTGCAAACAGAGAAACAGAATTTTTTTAAACTAAGCGATGCTTATTATAAAGACACGCTCGCTTTGAAAAAACAAATTAAAGATTTACTCAATGAAGTCTCTTCTGAAAAACAAAAGGTTTCAGATTTGAATAAAAACAAAATCAAAGAAGAGAGAGATAATTTGCAAACGAAGGTTGAGAGTTTGGATACTGTAATTTCAAAACAAAAACAAACTATTGCTGATAAAGATAAGCAAATTACAAACGAAAAAGCCAATGCTAAAACAACAGCCGACAATGCGAAAAATGATGGTAAATCAGAAGCACTGGCAAGCATCGTAAATTCGTACAAAAACCGACCGTTTGATGACTTTATAAAATCTTCAACCAAAGAGTCAGTAGCTCGTGATATGCAACTTGTGGACAATAATCCGGAAGTAAAGCCAGTTTTAAATGATTTGCAGATTTACTTTAACGCAAGCGAATTGCTCTCAGAAAAATTTGATGCTAACCAAATCAAAAATGCTCAAACACAGTTGAGTCAAATAAAACGCGAATCTAAACGGCTTGACGCACTCAAAGACGATGTTGAGTTTTACCAAGATTTCAACAATGCCCTCAAAGAAACTGTTAGCAAACTTGTTAATTTGGATAAGCGTAATTCGGCAAACGGCGATTCTGAAATTCAAAAATTGAAATTCAATGATATCGTCACCATACTGACGGATTATATGTATAATTATTACGATTACGCTAAATATCCCTATTTGTCTGATAGAGTGCTTGAAATTATCAAACGCAAACAGCCCAATGCCGATGCGGATGTTACCGATTTGTTAAAAAAATTAGAGTAAAAAAATGAAAAGATTTATCATAATTCTTTTTGTTATAATTACTGAAATTTCGGCGTTCTGCCAAACTTACATTCAGGCCGGCGACCGCTGTTTCGACAGTGGCGATTATAATTGTGCTGTAATTAATTACGATAATGCTTTTAAAAATGCTACTGGTAAAGACAAACAGATTGCCGAAATTAAACTCACGCGGACAAAGTGGTGCGCCGAGCATATCAAAACTGCTAATCAGGCATTTGCTGCCAAAAACTACTCAACTGCCAAAGACGAATATCAAAATGTTTTGGACAGCAACCCGAAAGACAGTTACACACAGTCGCAAATTGTGAAGTGCGATAATGCACTAAATCCCACGAAATTGCGCAAAGCCACAACTGCTGAACTTACAGATATTTGGAACAATAAATACGGAGTTCAACCACAACTCCGCCAAAACCTGATAAATGCAGGCATTGACCCCGATGATGCGCAAACACGCATAAATGCTGGCGAAGGCAAACTGCAAGAAAAAGAAACACAGGCAACAAATTTAAGTGTATCAAAAAGCACTTTGTATTTTACCTCTTACGGCGAAACCAGCGAACAAATAAAAGTGTATTCAGATGCAACCACATATTCTGTTCCATCGGGCTATGTTCCTTCGTGGTGTACCGTTAAAACATATAGCGGTTATTTTACTGCTACAGCAAGTGCGAATTCAAATTACACAAGCCGGAAAGATTGGTTTAAGGTTACAGCGGGCGGCAAAGAAGTGAGAATAAATGTTGAACAATCTGCCAAAGCAAGTCCTAACTCTCAACAATCAAGCAGTCCTAAAAAACAAACAACTCAAAGTAATGCAAAAAAGGGTTTTAACTGCCCAAAAACGCACGATACCTGGGGGTTGACTTTGGGATATACACAACAAACAATTGATTATTATTCTATGGCTGTCATTCAGTTTGGTTTGAAAGCTGAACCATTGTTTAAGTTTGGTTTTGGTTTGAATACCGGAATTAATTTATTGGGATATTCGAAAAAATTATTTGATTCTGGTTTTGAGGCTTATGCAGTCAATATCCCTTTGCATTTGGAATACCGTCTGAATTTTTCAAAATGGTTTAATATCTTCGCTTACGGGGGAGTTGGCTTCAATGCTATAACCAACTCCAATTTTGACAATTATACTTTGCCCGCAACTTTTGAGTATGGTGGCGGCTTTCGTATCAGCCATGTTCAGTTTAATGTTGGCAGAAGTTTGTATTTAGGCAATTTGAGAAATACACAAAATTTTGGTAAATATACAGAGACATACCAAAAATTAATTCTTTCAGTTTCTTATATGTTCTGATTTTGAATAATAGAGAAAAATGATATTTTATGCTCGTAACTCAAAACATAGAATACAAATCCGTTGAGAATGACGAATTCCTGAAATGGATATGTGGCTTTGCCAACGCCCAGGGAGGTACGCTCTTGTGTAAAAACGATAACGGCAATGTGTTGGTGTAAAGAATGCAAAATTTGAAGGATAACTTATAAAGTACAAATTAAAAATACTTAGTTGCAACTTGATCAAATAAAATATCGATCTGAGTTTCTTGACAAACTCAAAGCAAACATTGAGGACTATAAAGATTTTAATGATGCGCTCAAGAAAGCAATTGAGAAGCTTGTTGAGTTGGACAATATAAATCTGTTGTTGATGAGAGCAGTCAGATCCTAAAATTTACAGACATCGTTTCAGAACAGTCAGGTTTTATATACAATTATTACGGTTACGGAAATTATCCATATTTGTCAGATATTGTTCTTGAAATTATAAAGCGCAAAAAGCCCAATGCTGATGCAGATATTACGGATTTATTGAGAGATGTTCAATAGAAAAAAACGAATGAAGCGATTTCTCATATTTTTTATTGCTATTGTTTCAGTATTTTCGGCTAATTGTCAAACTTATTTGCAAGATGGAGACCGTTGTTTTGATATTGGCGACTATACTTGTGCAGAAATAAAATTCAACGAAGCATTCAAATTGGCACGCGGGAAAGACAAACAGATTGTCGAAATAAAACTTACTCGGACTAAGTGGTGCGCCGGCCATACCAATACTGCAGATCAGGCACTAAACAATAGGAACTACAGAATTGCAATCGAAAACTACGAAAGTGTACTGGAGTCTAATCCTAAAGATGCATATGCGAGAAAGCAAATTACAAAATGCAAATATATTCTTAACCCGCCTGTTATAACATTAGAAGTATCAAAGGAAAATTTATCGTTTCCATCTTCTGGGGGAAACGATAGTGTAACTGTAACTACCAATGCAGAATCATATTCACTTGATGTTTTACCCTATTGGTGTTCAGTACAGAAATATTCAGGATATTTTATTGTTAGCTGTGTTGAAAATTCTTTAAATACATCAAGAACAGACTATTTTAAGGTTTTAGCCGGCAATAAAGTTGTTAGAGTTAATGTCAGCCAATTAAGTGGAACGACACCAAAAAAAGGCTCCTTGAGAGTGACAAAGGAGAATCTGATATTTTATTCATCTGGCGGAAGTAGCGATGCAATCACTGTATATTCAAATTCGGGTGCTTTTTCGATTACACATATTCCTAGGTGGTGCACCGTTCAACAAAATATTGATTATTTTATTGTTTCCTGTAAAGCCAATAAAAGAAAAAAAATTCGATCGAATTGGTTCAAAGTGTCAGATGGATACAATGAATTGATAATATACATAAGTCAGTCAGGGAAATAGAGTTCGACATCGGCAAATAGAATGAGTCCCTCTAGGATGAATAGAAAATGTTTTAATTGTCCGAATTATTAATAAAAGGTGATCTGTGGAATAGCAATTTCGATCTGGTTATTTAAGGTTATCACATTCGAGATAAATAGACTTATGAAGTATTTTTGCCTGGTCCTTCTTTTCACTGCAAAAGCTTTTTTTCTTTTAAATAACCCTATTTTTGCCAAAACTATACCTAATTATGATGCATTAAATTCAAAAAATAATATTTCAATAGACTCCGAAATAACACAAAAAGAGGTTATAACTTATGATGGAATTGATTCCGTTTTAAATACTTTTAAGGTCACAACCTTTGAGGAACTTGACCAGGAATATCTAAAATTTTCGGGCTATGATCAATGGCCACGGAAGACAAAGATGCAACATCGGAATTTTTATTCAATTGTTGGGAGTGATAGTTTAAAATACCTGGTTGGTAAGTTTAAAGTAGAAGATTTTCTTCCAAAAGATTCATTGTGCTACCAAAATATAGGGCAACAGAAGGAAAATTACATACGATATCTTTGTATTGACACCTGTGTCCTTCACCGGTTTTTAGATTTGATATTACTACTCCGGGAAAATGGGTATCTCGATGCATTTACTATAAACGACGGCTACAGGTATCCTAGTTTTAATAAAAGAACTGGTGGTGTGTTATATAGTCAGCATATGTTTGGTAATGCCATTGATCTTGCCATTGGTGATATAAATGGTGATGGGGTTTTCGAAGAAAATAAAGATAAATGGATTGTTATTAAATATTTAGAAAACTACATTATTAAAGACACCGGTGGCGTTGGTCGATATCCTGGAACAAATGTTGTTCATTTTGACACAAGAGGTATTAGGGCCAGATGGGACGAACAATAGAAGTGAGTATTGATAATAATCATCCTCGCGGAATTTCCTGAAAATTTTGAACTGTCAACACGACTTCGATCCATATGTCTTCGATATCGGCAATATCCTGGTACGAAAGTATGGTATGATCTATCAAATCGTGAAACAAATAGCTGTGTTTAAAGCTGCTTAATGGTTGCCTTCCCTGGAAAGCTTCGGTATGATCAGTA
>Ga0268283_1000639_pt1 | contig 20814 bp, 16 predicted proteins | sample saktaG_13_FD_190140 | JGI IMG/M metagenome (GOLD analysis project Ga0268283, IMG submission 190140) | Saline water microbial communities from Sakinaw Lake, British Columbia, Canada - sak_2013_06_06_36m | ecosystem: Environmental > Aquatic > Non-marine Saline and Alkaline > Saline ... | reverse complement strand
GAGCCCGCTGGGCGGAAAAGCGCTTTATTTCGAGAAGGTGAAGGACTCACCTTTTCCGGTTGCCACCAATTTGTTCGGCAGCTCCCGGCGCATCTGCCTGGCACTTGGCGTTGAAAACCTGGAACATCTCGGGGACCGGATCAGGGAAATCATTCACATGTCGCCGCCCAAGGATCTGCGGGACATGCTGGGAATGCTGACAACGGCGTTTTCCGTATCCCGGTTCTTTCCCCGGAAAAGCCGCGCCAAGGTTCCCCCCTGCCAGCAAGTCATTCTCAAAGGCGAGGACATCAATCTCTTTGATCTTCCGATCCTGCACTGCTGGCCTCAGGACGCCGGCCGGTTCATCACCCTGCCGCTCGTCATCACAAAAAGCCTGTCCACCGGAAAGCGCAATGTCGGCATGTACCGGATGCAAGTCTTTGACCGCCGGACCACCGGTATGCACTGGCACATCCATAAAGACGGCTCCAATTATTTCAACGAATACCGCAAGGCCGGAAAACGGATGCCCGTCGCGGTGGCCATCGGCGCGGACCCAGCCACCATCTATGCGGCCACAGCCCCCATGCCCCGGAACATGGATGAAATGATCCTGGCGGGCTTTATCCGGAACGCCCCGGTTGCCATGACCCGGTGCCTGACCTGCGATCTGGAGGTTCCGGCCGAAGCCGAATTTATCCTGGAAGGCTATGTGGATCCGGACGAGCTGCGCCGCGAAGGCCCGTTCGGGGATCATACCGGCTATTATTCCCTGGCCGATGATTATCCGGTGTTTCATGTCACGGCCATCACCCACAGAAAATCGCCGGTGTACTGCGCAACGCTTGTGGGCCGCCCGCCCATGGAGGACTGCTATCTGGCCAAGGCAACGGAGCGGCTCTTTTTGCCCCTTCTGCAGACGGTTTTCCCGGAAATCACGGACTACTGGCTTCCCTGGGAAGGGGTTTTTCACAATATCGTGATCGTTTCCATCAAAAAAGAATACCCCAGACATGCCCAGAAAGTCATCTCCGGCCTCTGGGGACAGGGCCAGATGAGCTTCTGCAAGGCTATTATCGTCGTGGATGAAACCATCGATCCCAAGGATCCGATTCAGGTCATGCGGCGGCTCGTGGACAATTTCGATTTGACAACCGACATCATGAATGCCCAGGGCATCCTGGATGTCCTGGACCATTCCTCACCCTTTGCCAATTTCGGAAACAAGATCGGGATCGACCTGACCGACCGGATCAGCGGGGAGCCCGATCGGAATCCCCCCCTGCCAGTTTCCCAGATAGGATCTTTCACCGAGACTGCGCTTCTTTCTGGCATTCAGACCGGCTGCAACGGCATTTTATCGCTTCGCATCCTGGAGGGCGATCCCGGCCGGCGCAACCGGATTCTGGTCCTGAAAGTTCAAAAAGGACCCGGGCTTTCCGGAAGTTATTTCAGCGAAAGGCTTTTGAATGCCGATGTCCTTCTACCCTTCAACCTGATGCTTTTCTATGACAGCAACGTGGATATCCGGGACAATTCTTTCATCCTCTGGAAACTCTTCAACAATGTGGACCCGGGCCGGGATGTGATCCTCCGTGAAGGCCGCTGCGTGATCGATGCCTGTAAAAAAGGCCCCGCAGAAGGCCATGCACGGGAATGGCCCGATGAGCTTTCATTTACATCCCCATCATCCTTTTAAGCGCTTTGTACAAGGCCTGGGTTCCTTCGGAAGCCTCGCCATGGACGGCATTGTCTTCCAGAAAGTTTTGGACCAGAGCCGTCCCCGGCAGGGCAATGTTGTACCGCCGGGCCTGAGAGAGCACGATATTGAGATCCTTCTGCAGCAGTTTGACCATAAACCCGGGTGCAAAATCGCCTTTTACAATGCGCGGACCCAGGTTTTCCAGAGACCAGGACTGGGAAGCACCACCGGCCAGCACATGGATCATGACCTGAGGGTCAATACCGTTTTTCTCCGCCAGCACCAGCGCTTCGCAAACCGCCAGGAGATTGACAGCCGTTACCACTTGATTACATGCCTTTACCACCTGGCCGGAACCGGTTGGGCCAACATAAGTAATGCGTTTACCAAGCGCTTCGAATACCGGCCGGGCCTGTTCGAACACCTCCTGTTTGCCACCGACCATGATGGTCAGCGTCGCGTTGCGGGCACCCACATCCCCCCCGCTGACCGGCGCATCCAGAAATTCGATCCGATGATGTGAAAGCGTATCGGATACGCTTCGCGCCGTCTCCGGACTGATGGTGGACATATCGATGAACACCGCTCCGGGCCGGGCTCCCTGAACGGCGCCGTCGGATCCAAACAGCACCTGTTCGACATCCGGGCCATCCGTGACCATGCTGATAACATAGTCGGCCCCTCTGGCAGCTTCGGACGGCGTAACAGCCTGCCTGGCTCCGGCCTGGACCAGATCCAAAGTCCGTGAAGCAGTTCGGTTATAAACAGTCAGACGAAAACCGGCATTCAGCAAATGCCCGGCCATGGGCAGGCCCATGATTCCAAGGCCAAGGAAGGCAATACAGGGTTTGTTTTCCATGGGTGACGATCCTTTCATTTTGTTTTTACCGGTATGATATCACATTCCATTAGCATTATATACCCCTGACCCTTAGGGAGAAGGCGTATAATGAAAACGCGGGTTGATGCAACTGAAAGTATTGGTCAGTGAAAAACCGCAAGTGATACGACAGCACCGCCAAGCACAATCCACACGGTATCAATTCCGGAAAAACGCTGTAAGATAAATGCCACGGCAGCCATAGCCATTGTCGGGATATCAACCAGCATATCCGTGGATATCTTGATCAGCACCACAACAAGGGTTCCGATAAAGGCTGCGACAATGCCGTCTATGACCTGCTTCACGTACTCGATCTGACCTAATCTTGCATACGGTGTGGCCACCAGCGTTGTTAAAGCCCATGCGGGATAATACATGCTCACCATTCCCGCCAGTGCACCGGTAACGCCCGCCACCTTGTAGCCGATAAAAGCGCTGATAATCGTGACCGGTCCGGGAGTGATCAGGCTCAGTGCCAGAGCAACGGTAAACTGCTGGTTCGACAGCCAGCCGAACTGGTTGACAACAGAATCCTGAATAAAGGGAAGCATGGCGTAGCCGCTGCCGAAAGTCATCGCTCCGATCTGCAAAAAACAGACACCCATCCGCATTAATTCAGGCTCAAGATGGATCAGCGCAATGTCAACCGCTAAAATCAAGATAAGCCAGAACCCCAGCAAGACAAACCTGCGCCAATTCAAAGACGAATCCACTGCGTTTTGCCGCTTGACAATGCCTGTATCCCTGGATACGGCCAGATTCTTAACCGGGCTGCTCCAGCTTTTCAGTCTACGGGAAACAGCAGGAAATCGGAAAGTGAAAAAAGCCATCAGAATGCCGGCACAGCCTGTAATGAGCAGGATGCTCATGATCCCCATTTTCAACCAGAAGACCATGGCAAAGCCGGCCAAAGCCATCAGCCAGTTGAAAGGGGTCTTCACGCCCGATTGCCACAGATTGAGAACCGTATTGAAGACAAGCCCGACGACCAGAGCACCCAGCCCCCGGAAAAGGCCTGAAACCAGGGGCATATCTCCATACTGAAAGTAGAGATGGGAGAGCAGCAACATCAACAGGAAGCAGGGCATGAGAAAGAAAGCAGTCGCTGTCGCCGCTCCGGGAAGACCTCGCATCCGGAAACCCAGATAGGATAACAGATTTACAGTCGTCGCTCCCGGTAAAAGCTGAACAAGCCCCAGGCCTTGCATATACGCTTCATCGGAAAACCATTTCCTTTTTTTCGTCATCCAGTACTTGGCCTCACCCAGAGAAGCCAGACTGAAGGACGCCAGTCCAATCGCAAGGAAAGTGTAAGCGATGCGCCAAAGACTGACCTTTGGGATAGTGATGCTCATGGTTCGATTTTGAAGGATTTCATTAGATATGAATCAAATCCCGGGTCTGGATAGCGATTTCGGCTTCTTCATCGGTGGGAATAATCAGCAACCGTACCCGGCTTTCAGGGCCTTGAATCTCACCTATTTGTCCATTCACCGAGTGATTGCGATCAGGATCCAGACTGATGCCCAGTTCCGTCAGCCCCTGGCAAATCCATTCCCGGATCAGCGGGGAATTTTCGCCGATTCCCGCCGTGAAAACAATGGCGTCAGCGCCCCCCAGAGCGGCCAGGTAGGCGCCGATATATTTTTTAATGCGGTAGGTAAAAACCCGCAGGGCCGTTTCCGCCTGTTGGTGACCGTCTTGCATGGACTGCACCAGATCCCGCACATCGCTGCTGCCCGTGCCCCCGAGGCCGAGCAATCCGCTTTCCCGATTGAGCAGGATATCCAGTTGCTCAGCGGTCATCCCGCGTTGGCGCATCAGATACAAAAGAATGGCCGGATCGATATCACCACAGCGGGTGCCCATGGGCACGCCTTCCAGCGGCGTAAGCCCCATGCTGGTGTCCACGCTTTGCCCGCCGGAAACCGCCGTGATGCTGCAGCCATTGCCCAGATGACATACAATCAAGCGAAGATCGGTCACGGGTCGGCCGATCCACTCCGCTGCCTTGCGACTTACATAACAATGACTGGTACCATGGAAGCCGTATTTGCGAATTTTCATCTCCTCGCAAAGCCGGAGGGGAAGCGCATAGAGATAGGCTTTAGGGGGAATGGTGGCGTGAAAAGCGGTATCGAAAATCGCAGCCTGGGCAATGTCCGGAAACAGTGTTTCACAGGCCAGAATGCCTTCCAGATTCGGTGGATTGTGCAGCGGCGCCAGGTCAAAACAGGTTTGAACGATCTGTTTAATTCGGTCATCAATCCGTGCCGGCCGGCTGATGTAGTCCCCACCATGGACGACCCGGTGGCCAATCGCCCGGATCTCTGCTTTTGAGCGGATAACACCCACCCGGGAATCGGTCAGAAGGGGCAATATTTTGGCAATGGCATTGCCGATATCCGGAATTGCGACGAGCTGCTGAAGCGTTTCCAGGCCGGGACGACGGTAAACCAATTGCGTGCCCTCCATTCCGATTCTTTCCACCAGACCCGATGCCGCAACCCGTAAATCCGCGGCAAAGAACAGCGTAAATTTAACTGAAGAACTCCCGGTATTGACCACCAGAATCGTTTTCACGCATTTCTCCCCTGAGGCGTTTACTTTAAGAGATCCAGATCTTGCTGAATCTTGCGTTCTCCCTGGGCATAGTATTCCCGGATCCATTTTTCATGGCATTCATACCCCCAGTGGCTGTCCCGCCAGAGGCGGGCGGCTTCGTCCTTATGTCCCTCACGGAGAAAACGGATGAAGTGATCATGCTCGTCACAGTTGATCAATTCCCATTCCTTGATGTAGGCCAGACGGGTAAAATCGTACAGTCGCTGCTTCATGATCATGAGCATCTGTTTGAGAGCGGAGTTGGTGGACAGATCCAGGAACACATTGTGAAACGCAATATTAAGCTGATAATATTGGGCATCGAACGTGCCGGAAAGACTCTGTTGAATACAGACCCGCATGTCCCGGTTAAGCTGCTTCATCCGATTCAGATGGCCGGACGTGAGACGATCTGAGACCGATCGCACCACAGCGCTTTCAAGAGCGCCGATGATTTCAAGAATATTGCGAATTTCTTCCAGCGAAAGACGATAGATCAGCACGCCCCGGCGTGGCAGGATCGTCACAAACCCCTCGCATTCCATCTGGATAAGGGCATCCCGGAGCGGGGTTTTGCTTATACCCAATTGCTGACTGATCTCATTCAGGTTGATAAAAGACCCCGGAACAAGACTGCCGATCTGAATTTTTCCCCGCAAATATTCGTACACCTGCTGCCGCAGGGAGCGCATATCCAAAATGCTTTCTCTGGATCGGTCGGACCCCTCCATAAATTACCCTTTCATCTTTTGCGCCTGGCTTATTGGGTATGGCCGTACCATTTCCCATGCAGCTCGTGGAATAACCCGGAACAAAATGATCCGGGAAACAGACTGCCGGTATTGATATATCACATTTCAACCCATCCGCACACCGATTTTGAATGCAGGGGGATCAATTCGGCACCTTACCACGAAAAACCGGCAAGAGGATTGGCCATCCGGTTGACAACACCGGTGAGGTGCGGTTCAAGGCCGGATGACTCCGACGACCTGCCAGGCCTGGAAAATTCGCTCGGCGCAACGGGTTCAGCCATTGGCCTGGCAGGTCTCTTCGGATCTCAATTTTTACAGCAGTGAATCGATCGGAACATAGTCCAGGTTGAATGCCTCGGCCACCCCCCGATAGGTGATCTGCCCATGAACCACATTGGCCCCGAGTTTGATATCAAGGTTGTCCTGCATGGCTTTCTTCCACCCCTTGTTAGCAATCTTCACCGCATAGGGCAGGGTGGCGTTGGTCAGGGCCAGAGTCGAGGTCCGCGGCACCGCACCCGGCATATTGGCCACACAGTAATGCACCACGTTGTCCACCGTGTAGATGGGGTTACTGTGGGTGGTGGCTTTGGAGGTTTCAAAGCAGCCGCCTTGATCAATCGCCACATCCACCATTACCGCTCCCGGCTTCATGGTTTTGAGCATCTCCCGGGTAACCAGTTTGGGGGCCTTGGTGCCGGGGATCAACACCGCTCCAACGACCACATGCGCCTGTTTAACGAGTTCGCGAACCGTGGCAGGGCTGGAATACAGGTTAAAGCAATTGGCCGGCATCACATCGCTCAAATACCGCAGCCGGTCCAGATTCATATCCAGGATATACACTTTGGCGCCCAGGCCGCAGGCCATCTTGGCGGCATTGATGCCGACGATGCCGCCGCCGATCACCACCACATTCCCGGGATCCACGCCAGGCACGCCGCCCAGCAGCACCCCACGACCGCCCTGGGCGATTTCCAGGTATTTGGCCCCTTCCTGGATTGCCATTCTGCCGGCCACTTCACTCATGGGGGTCAGCAGCGGCAGGGACCCGTCCGGTTTTTGGATGGTTTCATAGGCGATACAGACGGCCTTGCTTTTAATGAGCGCCCGGGTCTGGCGTTCGTCAGCCGCCAGATGAAGATAGGTGAAGATGATCTGCCCTTCCCGAATCAGATCGTATTCGGCGGGCAGCGGTTCTTTGACGTGCATGACCATATCGGATCTTTTAAAAATATCCGCCGGTGCGTTCACGATCTCCGCACCTGCACTGGCATAAGCGGCATCATCAAACCCGCTGCCGATGCCGGCTGATTTTTCCACCAACAGGGTATGCCCATTGGCGATCATGACTTCGACGCCGGCCGGTGTCATGCATACCCGATTCTCCTCTGTCTTTATTTCCTTTAAAATTCCGACAATCATGTTTTTACCTTCCTTTTGCTGATTGATTTCATATTTATTGTGGTGAAAGTCCAAACCCATTGGCTTTCAATATTTTTTCCTTGACCGGGAATCTTCAGAACTTTTCGATGGCACCTTAAATCTCCTGCTGCGGACGCATGTCCGCTTTATTGATGCCGGCGATCCGTACCGGTTTTTTCATTGCATCCCGGCGGAAAGGCTCGCCCAGTTCCTGGTTGAGGATCACCTCGATAAAGGTGGTCTGATGGTTCTGCATCTGAACATCGATGGCCCTGGCAAGGGCCTCGGTCAGCCCCTCCATGGTGGTAGCCTGCACCCCGTTCACGCCGCAGGCTTCGGCGATTTTTGCATAATTGACATCCCGATCGAGTTCGGTGCCGACAAAGTTGTCGTTATACCAGAGGGTGGAGTTACGTTTTTCCGCCCCCCACTGGTAATTCCGAAAAATCACCATGGTGATCGCTGGCCAGTTCTCCCGCCCACAGGCGGTCATTTCATTCATGGAGATGCCAAAGGCTCCATCCCCCGCAAAGCCGACCACCGGGGTGTCCGGGCAGGCGATTTTAGCTCCGATGATAGCCGGGAAGCCATAGCCGCAGGGTCCGAACAGACCCGGAGCAAGATATTTACGCCCCTTTTCGAAGGTCGGGTAGGCATTGCCGATGGCACAGTTGTTGCCGATGTCGGAAGAGATGATCGCCTCTTTCGGCAGGGCTTTCTGGATGGCACGCCAGGCCATCCGCGCGGACATCAGCTGCGGGTCATTTGTCCGGGCGCGCTGGTTCCAGGTGGTGCCGTCGTCGTCGTCTTCGTGGTCCATGGTCGATAACTGCTGCAACCACTGGGACTTGGTTTTCCGGATGAGGTCCTCACGCTCCTTGCGGCCATGATCCCCGGCATCCGCCGTGAGGGCCGCGAGAATACGCTCCGCAACCGTGGCGGCGTCTCCCTGAATCCCCAAAGCAACCGCTTTGGTAAGACCGATGCGGTCGGCATTGATGTCAACCTGGATCAGTTTCGCCGCCTTCGGCCAGTAGTCGATGCCATAGCCCGGAAGGGTGGAAAATGGATTGAGCCGTGTGCCGAGGGCCAGAACCACATCGGCCTTTGCAATCAACTCCATGGCGGCCTTTGATCCGTTATAGCCCAGGGGACCGGCGAAGAGCGGGTGCGATCCGGGAAAAGCGTCATTGTGCTGGTAATTGCAGCAGACCGGGGCACTGAGCCGTTCGGCAAGGGCTTTTGAGGCATTGATCGCTCCGCCCAGAACCACGCCGGCACCGTTTAGAATCACCGGGAACCTGGCTGCGGAGAGCAGTTTTGCCGCTTCGGCTATGGCAGAGGCGCCGCCGGCAGGTCTTTCAAAGCGAACGATCTGCGGCAGGTCGACATCGATGACCTGAGTCCACATGTCGCGGGGAATATTAAGCTGTGCAGGAGCGGAACCCCGTCGCGCTTTCTCGATAACCCGGTTGAGCACTTCGGCCACCCGGGAGGGGTCACGGACCTCCTCCTGGTAGCAGACAATGTCTTTAAATAACGCCATCTGGGGAATTTCCTGAAATCCTCCCTGGCCGATGGTTTTGTTGGCGGCCTGGGGGGTGACCAGCAGAAGCGGAGAGTGGTTCCAGTAGGCGGTTTTGATCGGGGTGACAAAATTGGTGATGCCGGGGCCGTTTTGGGCAATGCACATCGACATCTTGCCGGAAGCGCGGGTGAAACCGTCTGCCATCATCCCGCCGTTGCACTCATGAGCAACATCCCAGAAGGTAATGCCGGCGCTCGGGAATAGATCTGAAATCGGCATGAAGGCAGAGCCGATAATGCCAAATGCATGCTCAATGCCATGCATTTGCAGAACTTTTACAAATGCTTCTTCAGTGGTCATTTTCATAGCGGGTTTCCTTTTCTGACTTCGTTGGGTGTTTGTATCGGCGTTTGCAGCCGTATTTTGCTTATTTTCAATGAATGAATTCCGCGACACGGATTTTCAGAATTTTTCGATGGCGCGTTTTACGGCAGTCACAATCTCATCCATCTCTGCTTTGGTGGCAACCAGGGCCGGCGCAAAGTTCATGATCGTATTGTTGCCGGGAAGTGAGCTATTGGTTCTTCCCACCAGCACGCCTTCGGCGGCCACAAGTCCCATGATGCGACCCATTTCCCCTTCGGTGATGGATTCTTTGGTCTGCTTATCCTTGACAAACTCCATTCCGCAGAAAAGTCCCTTGCCCCGGACATCCCCCACCAGCAGCATATCGCTCAGGGATTGCAGACCTTCCAGCAGGTAGGCGCCGACCACCCGGCTGTTTTCAACCAGTTGTTCGGCTTCGATGATCCGGGTGCTTTCCAAAGCTGCGGTCATGGCTCCGGTACACCCGCCGTAAGTGCTGATGTCCCTGAAATAGTTCATCCGCTCGGAAGGCTGGCTGGGATCGCACAGAAATTTATCGAAAATGTCCTGACGGAACACTGTAGCAGACAGGGGCGCATAAGAACTGGCCAGCCCCTTGGCCATGGTGACAATGTCCGGATCTACATCATATTGTTCATAGCCCCAGAATTTTCCGGTTCGGCCAAACCCGCATACGACTTCATCCAGAATCAGGTACACACCGTATTTTCGGCAGATGGCCTGCAGGATCGGGTAGTACTCCTGAACCGGGACCATAATGCCGCCGCCGGCTGTAATGGTTTCAACGATACATCCGCCCACCGTATCCGGCCCTTCCTTCAGGATCACATCTTCCAGACTGCGGGCACAGTCGATGTCGCAGCCCGGGTAGGACTTCCCAAAGGGACAGCGATAACAGAGCATGTGAGGAAACTCGGCAAATCCTTCGGCAAAAGGCCCGTAATCCTGTTTTCGTTCCAACTGCCCGGTTGCACTCAGCGCACCGATAGTGGTGCCGTGATAATCACGTGCCCGGAACAGAATCTTGTATTTCCCTTTTCGATCCGGATCGATATGGGATAGCTGCCGGACGACTTTAAAGGCTTTTTCATTGGCCTCGGATCCGCTGTTGGAGAAAAACACCTTGCTTAAACGGGGCATCAATTCGATTAGTTTGGCAGCGAATTTGATACTGGGAATATTACCCACCGTTCCCGCATAATAGCCCAAGGTTTTCAACTGTTCATACACCGCGGCAGCGATGCTCTCCCGGCCATGCCCCACCATGACGCTCCACACGCCCCCAGAGGTGGCATCCAGATATTCCCGCCCCCGGATATCCTTGACCCGCAGTCCCTTGCCTTCGACAATGATCATTTGTTCGGCGCTCTGGAACACCTTATGGGGCTTGATGTGATGCCACAAATAATCCCGGTCGCCACGCACCATCTCGTCAACATCATAATCCAGCCAGTTTGTTTTGTTCTCCATGACATTCTCCTTTCTATCTGCCGCAACCTGTTGCCGGTGCTGCGGCTGACCATAATTATTTCATTCCTTCGGCTACCATGTTTTTTATCAAAACCTCGCATGGCGTCATCTTATGCTTGCGCATGATATCCTTCTCTTTTGTAATCTCTGCCAGACAATTTCATTGATGGTAAGATAGATGACGCACCCATTGATGTCTGATATATCAGATATCAATGGGTGTCAAGTCTCTTTTAATGATCCGAATCGAAAGATTCCCATACCGTAAAAAAGGGTTGACACGTTTATGATGTATGATATATTAGATATCAGACGATGTCAAGCCTCTTTCAATGCCCTGATCCGCAAATGCATCGGGTTGTAAAAACAGTTGACTTTCGTAAGATATGTGATATTTCAGATATCACATATCAAAAACGATTTCAACGGCCTGACGGTCGACAACAGGAGGACATGATGAGCGCAGCACCTGAAATTATCAAAATCCGTCATTTTATCGATGGGGAATGGGTCGAAGATCCTGCGGCGGATCAGACACCTTTATATAATCCTTCCACGGGTGAGGTGATCGGACAAGTCCCCATGGCATCGAGCGAAACCTCCCTGAAAGCGGTTGAATCAGCCCACGCCGCCTATGATTCCTGGAGAAAACTGTCCGTTGGCCGCCGGATGGGATTTCTCTTCGATATGCGGCGGGCTATGGAAGAAAACCTCGAGGAACTGGCCCATTCCATCGCCATCGATCAGGCCAAACACATCAGCGAGGCACGGGGAGAAGTCCAGCGGGTCATTCAAATCATCGAGACCGCCTGCAGCATTCCCACCTTGATGCAGGGTGAAACCCTGGAGGGGATTGCCGGAAACATTGTGGGAAGGGTCACCCGGTCTCCCCTGGGGGTCTTCTGCGGGGTAGCGCCTTTTAATTTTCCGGCCCTGGTCTTTGGCTGGTTTATTCCCTTTGCCATTGGGACGGGTAACACTTTTGTCTATAAACCCAGCACGCAATCGCCCTATTTCATGCAGAAGATGGGAGAAATATTCAAGAAGATCGGCCTTCCCAAGGGTGTGGTCAATATCATCCACGGCAACCGCCAGGTACCGGAAACCTGGTATGAGCATCCGCAAGTTTCCGGCGTTTGCCTTGTCGGCTCTACTCCTACCGCCAAACATATTGCCCAGGGATGCGGTCGGGGCGGCAAGCGCTCCATGCTGTTGGGCGGCGCGAAAAATTTTCTGGTGGCTATGGAAGACCTTCAGATGGATGTTTTTATCGAGAACTTCATCCACTCCTGCTACGGCTCCGCCGGACAGCGTTGCCTGGCCGGGTCCATCGTTGCCGCTGTTCCGGAAGTTTACGATGCCGTGGTTGAAAAAATATTAGCAGCCTCCAAAAACATTGTGGTGGGCGATGCACTGGATCCGGATGTCTACATGGGACCGGTGATTTCCGCCGGGGCCAAGGCCAAAATTGAACAGTATATCGAGATCGGAATCAAGGAAGGAAGCAAACTGGTTCTGGATGGTCGAAACCCGGCGGTTCCGGAGAAAAACCGCAACGGCTATTTTGTCGGCCCGACGGTCTTCACGGAAGTCACGCCATGCCGAACCATCGCCCGTGAAGAAATTTTCGGCCCCGTGGTTTCCATTATGCGGATCAAAGACCTGGACGATGCGCTCGCTCTGATCCGCGGACAGGAATTCGGCAATGGCGCCTGCATCTTTACACAGAACCTTTATTATGCCGAAAAATTCATCTCGGAAGCGGATGTGGGCATGGTCGGCGTCAACGTCGGCATCTGTGCGCCCCACCCCTATTTGCCATTCGGCGGCATCAAAGCATCCCTCATCGGTACCGACAAGGTACAGGGCAAGGACGGAATCGATTTCTTCACCCAGAACAAAACCGCCACCATCCGGTTTGCACCGCCCGCCGGTCAATATGTCGCTGGTGGATCCACCCAGTCGATTCAGCCCATTGTCCCGGGGCCGGTCAGAAGCTGTGTGGCCGGTTAGCCCGGGACTATCGATAAAACCAGACAGAAGCCCCCCGGTTCCATAACAGGACAGGGATTTCTGAAAAATATATTTATGGAGTCCTCACCGTGGCAGATTACTTAGGCAGGCGAAGCAAAATAGAAGTCAAAAACCTGACCCGGCGATTTGGCGATCTGCTGGTTCTGGATCACATCAACTTCACGGTCGCCGAAGGGGAATTTCTGGCGATCGTCGGGCCCACGGGGTGCGGCAAAACCACATTCCTGAACTGCCTTTCCAAACTGATTCCCACTTCCGAGGGCGATATCTATGTTGACGGGGAGGTGGCCAACCCCAAAAAGCATAACCTGGCATTTGTCTTTCAGGAGCCGACCTGCCTTCCCTGGCGCACCGTCCGGGACAATGTGGCCTACGGCATGGAGGTCAAGCATTTCCCGCAGGAGCGGATTGATAAAAAGTTAAATGAGATTCTCAACATGGTGGGATTGGCGGATACGGCGCATCTTTTTCCCAATCAGGTTTCGGCCAGCATGATGCAGCGCATCGCAGTTTCCAGGGCTTTTGCGGTCGATCCGGACCTTTTGATGATGGACGAGCCCTATGGCCAGTTGGATATCAAGCTGCGCTACTACCTTGAGGATGAACTGATCAAGCTCTGGCAAACCCTTAAATCCACGGTGCTTTTTGTCACCCACAACATTGAGGAAGCGGTCTACGTGGCCGAACGCATTCTGGTGCTCAGCAACAAGCCCACGCAAATCAAAGCGGAAGTCATTGTGGATCTGCCGCGTCCCAGATCGTTGATCGACCCGAAATTTGTCGCGATTCGAAAACAAGTGACTGAACTGATCCGCTGGTGGTAAGCCCAGCCCTGACCCGAGGGGGCGGCTGCGGACAAACAACACGCAAAGGAGGTGCGGACCTACAGGAAATATGCAGATGCCAGGCAAAGATCCGCCGGCAGATGAAATGGAATTTTCAGCCGAATAACCAACATATAGGAAAGGAGCATTAAGGATGAAAAAAATCGCAATATTGAGTGTATTGATCATGGCTGTTGTCCTGACATTTTCGATGATGCCGGCTCAGGCCCAGAATCCGGTGAAACTGCAAACCTGCTGGATGCCCGAGCATGAAACCTTTATGCCCTGGCTGGCCAAACAAAAAGGCTGGGACAAGGAGGAAGGACTCGATCTGGAGCTTTTGTTTTTTGATTCCGGCATGGCCCAAATGGAATCCCTGCCGGCCAAACAATGGGTTCTGGGCGGCACCGGTGGCGTTCCCCAGGTCGTGGGCGCCCTGCGGTATGGGGCTTACATGATCGGACTTGGCAATGACGAATCGCTGACCAATGCCATTTATGTCCGTCCGGACAGTCCTGTCCTGAAAACCAAAGGTTTCAACAAGGCCAATCCGGATGTCCTGGGTTCACCGGATGCGGTAAAGGGTAAAACCGTTCTTGTCACGACTGTTTCCTCTGCGCACTATGCCCTCTCCACCTGGCTCAAAACGCTGGGTCTGGAAGACAAAGACGTCATTATCAAGCAGATGGACCAGGCTTCGATCATTGCCGCTTTTGAGAAAGGCGTGGGAGATGTGGCCTGTCTTTGGGCACCTTTTACCTTAACCGCCGAAGACAAGGGCTGGAAACAGGTGTCGGACATCAAAAAAGCAGGGGCCGCCCTGCCCATCACGCTGGTCGGCGACCGGGAGTTTTGTGATAAAAATCCGGAAATCGTCGCCAAATTTCTTCGCGTATACCTCCGGGGTGTGAACTATCTCAAAGCCAACGGGAGCAGTCCCGAAGTGGTCAAGCTGTACCAGAAGTTCATGAAAGACTGGTGCGGACAGGAGATGACCGAGGCCAATTGCAAAAAAGATATCGACACGCATCCGGTCTGGAACATCGATGAGCAGCTCGCACTGTTTGACACCTCCAAAGGCGAAAGCACCGCCGCCAAATGGCAGCGCATGATCGCCGAATTCTTCACGGCTCAGGGCCGTTTCAAACCGGAAGAACTGGATAAAATCAACAAGAGCGGATATGTGACCGACAAGTTCCTGAAGACGGTTAAAACCCCCATCCCTACCGATAAATAAGGCAGGACCCGATGATCAGATCCGGCCAAACCGCATGGGTTCGGCCGGATCAACGGACGCTGTTATTCCGTTTTTAGGATTCGTTACGCAAGTCGTTCCAGGAAAGCGAGCTAAACCATGGCGTATGAAGCTGTCAAAGTCAAAAAACCGCTGAGCTTGACCCTGCTTCCCATCCTCAGTGTGATGACTTTTTTTTCTGCCTGGGAATTAATTGTTGATACCGGTGTCGTTCCCAGCACCATGCTGGCCGCGCCTTCCGCCGTCATCAAACTGTTCCTGGTCAAACTCACCGACCCCAATCCGGACGGCGCCGTCCTTGCCGCGCATGCCTGGACGAGCGGCAAAGAAGCCTTTATCGGATATATGCTGAGTCTGGCTATCGGGTTGCCGCTGGGACTTCTCATGGGGTGGTTTACGATATTCCGGGGGCTTTTCCGGCCCATCTTCGAGCTCATCCGGCCCATTCCTCCCATTGCCTGGATTCCGTTAACCATTTTCTGGTTTGGCATCGGCATTGAAGGCAAGGTCTTCATTATCTGGCTGGGAGGGGTCGTACCGTGCGTCATCAATGCGTTTGTCGGCGTTCGCATGACCAACCCGACCCTCATTCAAATGGCGCGCACTTATGGCGCCAGCGACTGGCAGATTTTTATCCAGCTCTGCATCCCTTCGGCCCTGCCCATGGTCTTTGGGGCATTGCAGATCGCCCTGGTCTGCTGCTGGGTCAACCTGGTGGGTGCCGAGCTGCTCGCGGCGGACCAGGGTCTGGGCTACCTGATCTCCATGGGTCGGCGATTGGCGCTACCTGAAATGGTTGTCCTGGGCATGGTGTGCGTGGGATTTGTCGGCGCCATGATCGGGTATGCGATTGAGCGCCTGGAGCATCGACTCCTTGCCGGTATCAGGAGGTAGGTATATTGAGCGCCGTAACACAACAAACCACGAATTCCGGAACAGGTGACCGGACCATTGCCAATGAAGTGCAGGAAGCGGTCCGTGAGAAAAAGCCCATGACCGTTTACCGCGTCATCACCAACGAATATTTTCTATACTGTTTTTCGACAGTGGCTTTTCTGCTGGTCTGGCATCTGGTTGCCCAAAGCGGCATGCTTAAAGGAGCGCTGGCTTCCCCCCTTCAGGTAATTCTGCGTTTCGAGCGGATGTTGACGGACACACTGGCGGGCCTGACCCTGTGGGGACATATCTGGGCCAGCACCAGCCGGGTGCTGATCGGATTTGCGCTGGCATCCATCATCGCCATCCCCCTTGGCCTGTTCATGGCGCTGAACCCCTATGTGGATGCCATTGTCAAACCGGTCTTTGATATCTTCAAACCCATGCCGCCCATTGCCTGGGTCTCCATCGCCATTCTCTGGTTCGGGATCGGGGAACCGTCCAAGATCTTCATCATTGTTATCGGCACGTTTGTCCCCTGCCTTCTGAATGCCTATAACGGCATCCGCCTGATCGATCCGGAACTCTATGATGTCGTTAAGGTTCTCGGGGGAAACCGCAAGGATGAAATCATTCAAGTCAGCTTTCCAGCCTCTTTTCCCGCCATATTCGCCGGACTTCAGATATCCTTATCCAATGCCTGGACCTGCGTGCTGGCGGCCGAACTGGTGGCCTCCCGATCCGGACTGGGCTTTATCATCGTCCAGGGAATGAAAATGTCCGATACAGCCCTGGTGATCGGCGGCATGGTGATTATCGCCATTGTGGCCTGGACGACATCACTGCTGATCATCGGTCTTGAAACACTGATCTGTCCCTGGAAGCGAACAATAGAAGGCCTTTAATACCATCCGTTAGAAAGAAACAACTATGAACACCCCAAAAATCGTTTGCCAAAACATATCCAAGGTCTTCATCCAGAAAGAGACCCAGCGGGTGCATGTCCTCCAGGACATCAGCCTGGACGTTCGGGACAACGAGTTTCTGGTCATTCTGGGACCCGGCCAATGCGGCAAAAGCACGCTTTTGCGCATCATCGCGGGACTGGAGACCCCCTCTGAGGGAACGGTTCTTTTGGACGGACAGGCCGTGACAAAACCCGGGCCGGACCGGGGCCTTGTGTTTCAGAGCTACATGCTGTTTGCCTGGCGGACGGTGATGGGCAACGTCGAAATGGGCCCCAAACTAAATGGCGTTTCCAAAGCGCAGCGGCACAAAATTGCACAGCACTATATCGACCTGGTGGGTTTGCAGAAATTCGAAAACCATTACCCCCACCAGTTATCCGGCGGAATGAAGCAGCGGGTGGGCATCGCTCGCGCCTATGCAAATGGCCCGCAGGTCATGTTGTTGGACGAACCTTTCGGCCAGTTGGACGCTCAGACCCGGATTTTCATGGAAAAAGAAACCGAGCGCATCTGGCAAACGGAAAAACGCACCGTTCTTTTTGTCACAAACAATATTGACGAGGCCATTTTTCTGGCCGATCGCATCGTCAGCCTGGAAGGCAAGTTACCGGGCCGCATGGCCGCGGTCTACGACATCGATCTGCCCCGGCCGCGAGAACATACGGACATGAAGTTCCTGCAACTCCGCCAGAAGATCACCGACGCCTCAACCTTGACATTGTGATGAACGGACCGTCCACAACTCCCCTGCCTCAACGATTTTTTCATGACGGCCCGGTTCTGGGCGTTGTTCTGGATTGGGCCGGAACCACCGTGGATTACGGCTGCCGCGGACCGGCTGCCGTGTTTGTCGAAACTTTCCGGGAATTCGGCATTTGCGTCTCCCCTGCCGAAGCCCGGCAGTTCATGGGCCTTGCGAAAAAAGATCACATCCGCGCCATGTGCGGCCTGCCGTCCGTAAGGACCCAGTGGCTGGCAAAGCATGGTCGCATCCCGGAGCATGCCGACATCGATACCATTTATGCCCGCACAGAACCCATGATGGTCTCCGCTGTGTCCGCACATGCCGATCTCATCCCGGGTGTCCTGGAAGCCGTTGCAGGCCTTCGGGCCAGACGGATCCGCATCGGTTCTTCCACGGGTCATACCCGCCCCATGATGGACGTGCTGGCGCCTGCGGCCGAAAAAAACGGCTATGCGCCGGATGTGGTGATCTGTTCCTCGGATGTACCGGCCGGACGTCCCTATCCCTGGATGTGCTATGCCAATGCGATCCAGCTCCAGGTCTATCCGCTGGAGGCCATGGTAAAAATCGGGGATACGGTGAGCGATATCCAGGAGGGACTCAATGCCGGAATGTGGACCATCGGCATTGCCCGCACCGGCAATGAAATGGGATTATCGCAGGATAATGTGAACCTGCTGCCGGAACTGGAACTGACAGCACGTCTGGCGGCCATCAAAAATCGTTTTCAAGCCGCCGGAGCCCATTACACCGTGGAATCGGTAGGGGATATCCTGCCCGTGATCGATGAGATCAGCAATCGTCTATCGCAAGGCGAGCATCCTCTCCGCCCCCGATGAACCGGATAGATTCATTTGCAATCAGGTGGGGTCATCGTTTATAAGCAGATGAGGTGTCTGAAACGAAGAATACCCTATAACCCCGCATAAATTCCCGGATTGTCCTTGTGGAATTTCTTGAACAATTTCATAACGGACCGCGGTCCCCACGTTCGAGCGCCATTATCAATGCCTTGCTGCCTGCCAAAGATTCAAGCGGCCGGTCAGGATTCTGCGCCTTTACCTGTGAAGCCTGACATCATTAATTTACCGGCATATTTTTTGTTTTCTGAATCTCGATAACTGGAGAATATAAATGTTATCTGACAAACACCTTAGAGGAAAGCCATCCCGAAGTCAGTTTCTGTTGATTTTGAGTTTTACGGTCCTGATAGCCGCTGCAGCGTATGCCCAAGAGAGCCCGTCTTCTTTGCCGGTTTCCGGCCCCTTCGCATCTGTCTTAAAAAAAAAATGTCCGAAGCTGCTATGCCCATGCCCTCCCCCGTGAACGCCGGAATCAGTATCAGGATCGGACAAAAATTGAGTTTAAGCTTAACCTGGATCCATACTTCGTCCGCCCAGCGGGTTCACTTCAGTATTGGGATATGTTGACGGACCAACGGACCATCAGCGGATATCAGAATTGGGTGGATCGTTATGAAATCAACGGCGGTGCGGATTTGAGCCGCAATATATCTTCGTAAATGGCCATTTTTATGGGCTATCGTTATGGGCGCCAGTTTCAGGATACAGTCATCAATTCAATTTACAGTTCCACCAACGACTATCACCGGACACTTATCGGCATTGAGGGAAAACTCTTCACATGGCTGACCCTGTCGCTGCTCGGCGGGCCGGATTTCAGGCATTATGATGACAGTGCTCCGGTAAACGATAAAAATCAGGTCAATTTTTATGGAGAATCTTCACTGTTTATTACAGTAAAAAATTGACAATTGATCATGAACTATCATACAGAGTTACCTGTACATAAATTAGAATTAAATATACGAGGGTAGGCAGCCATCACAGCTTATTTTAATTTCATCTTTTATTATACATTCTTTCCCAAACAGCAAGTCTCTATCAAATAGGAGAAACATTATGTCGACAGTAATTTCTTTTCCATTGCAGTCCCGTATTTGTGTTGCTTTATATTTGCTTTTAGCTCTGGTGTTTTTTCAATCTTTTGTATCTCTGCCAGCCTATGCCGCCGTAACCTTAACCTGTACCAACAGCACCAGCACGAGCATAAGCTCTGGCAATGGGCCATTCACCATTGCGAAAACTCACAGCGGAAACTTCAGGCCCGGTGACATTGGCGATATCTTCACGCTTACGGTCACCAACGCCTCGTATACTTCCCCTACCCCACCGGCCGCTCCTATTTGCGGCACCCCCCCATTCACTCCCTCCCCAGACATTAAGGTGATTGATACGCTGCCTGCAGGTCTGACGGCAACAGCCATAAGCGGAACAGGTTGGGCATGCGTTCTTGGTACGCTGACATGTACCCGCAGCGATTTGGTAGCAATAGGTGCGAGTTATCCGCCCATTACTATTACGGTGAATGTCGCAAATAACGCACCTGCCGTTCTGACGAATACGGCTGCATTAATAGAAAACATATTCACTTATCAGGTATCTACTCAACAAATTATGGTTGGCAATGTTTTGATCGGTACTAATCAGAATTTGAATCTGAATAATGATACTCATACTTCCGACCCTGCCATTGATTCTGTTTCAACCCTCCCGTCTCAGACAACAACCGTCCCCACGATGAACGAGTGGGGATTTATTGTCTTTGCGCTTCTTGCGGGACTCAGTTCTGTTTATAATCTATGGAGACAAAAAAGAGCAGGTAGGTAGAGCATATTTTAAGACGTCATGGGGATCGCACCAACGTTATGTGGACGGCCTTTTGCTTGATTCGGGATTAACATTGCGCCTGACGGCGTGAAAAAGCATTATGTCCGCCTCAATTCCACATATCCTTATCCACAGCCTCGAACACGGCGATAGTCCGCTCAAACTCGGCTGCATCTTTTCTGGCCCGCTCCTTCAAAGCGTCTGTAATCCGCTCTCCGAAAGAAGAGATGAATTTTTCTCCCAACGGTAATGTCCATTCCATATTCCATCAACCATTCATTAAGAAGGAGCGCATGATGAAAAAGGGTATTGTAATCTGTTGTGTATTATTGTTCGGCCTGATGATGGCGGGATCGGGAATCGCATCGGAGAAGCCTGTCAAAATCGGTTTTGTCTATATCATGTCCGGGCCGTTTGCCACCTATGGCCAGTTTGCCAAGCAGGGAGCGGAGCTGGCGATTGATGAGCTGAACAAAGCAGGCGGGATCAACGGCCGCAAGATCGAGGCGATGTTCGAGGACAGCACCGGCAAGCCGGATGTGGGCATTCGCGTCATCCGAAAACTCGTATACGAAAATGAAGTGGATATCGTTATGGGAATCGACTCGAGCGGCGTGGCATCGGCAGTGGCTCCGGTCATGAATGAATTGAAAACGCCCCTGATCATCACCCACGCCGCCACCCCT
>Ga0268283_1000638_pt1 | contig 20829 bp, 29 predicted proteins | sample saktaG_13_FD_190140 | JGI IMG/M metagenome (GOLD analysis project Ga0268283, IMG submission 190140) | Saline water microbial communities from Sakinaw Lake, British Columbia, Canada - sak_2013_06_06_36m | ecosystem: Environmental > Aquatic > Non-marine Saline and Alkaline > Saline ... | reverse complement strand
AACCTTGATGAGCTTAGGATTGCTTGGAAACAATGCAATGTTGCCGAAAAGATTACGTTCTGGCGTGAAATTAACAAATTCGCTCCAGCCAACCCTACCAACCAGAACTTACCCGATCAGGGTATAACGCCGCTTGACCAGCATACCTAAATCGGGTATGCAACTCTTAACCGAGCCCATTGCCCTGGTGACCGCCCTCATGGCCCGCCGCGCTACTGCCAGCCACTCCCAGATCGTCGATACCGCAGCGGACGGCCGGTTCCACGGACCGCAGCGCTGCACGGCCTGCGGACAAGCGCTGGAAGGCCAGACGTGGGGCACCATGGTCCCGTTGTCGAACGGGGTGTGGATTCACGACAAATGTTTGCACGAAGGAATTGCGACATGACGGGTGGATGGATGATTGAGCCGCGGCCGGCTAAGGCGGCGCACAGTATGCCGTCGGAAAACTACCTCTGCCCGGTCACACCACCGGCCTGCGGTATCTCAGTCGGACGGGCCGTCGAAAAGTGCCAGCACATCGAATGCCGGGCCTGCATCGGTGCTAAGGCATGAAGACCGTGCTGCTGATCGTCATGTCCGCCTATGCCGCCCTGGCGGTGGCGGGCGGCTTGCACATGGCACTGTCGGGCCTGCCTGTGCATCCCGTGATCGTCCAGGACGCCGGCTGTGAGCCGTGTGGAAATGACCTGGAATGATGAATCGGCTGGCTCAAACGATCTGCACCCGCATCGGCGGAGAATTCGCGCGACAGATCGAGACACAGGTTCAGCCGACCATGGTGATGGTTGGCTCTGGCTTCGCGGCGTTGCAATTCCCGATGACGGATCGACAAAAGATCGACATGAGAAAGAATGGTGGCAAATGTTAGACGATGATGAATTCTCATATGAGACGTTGAACAACAGTCCACTGACCTGGATCGAAATGATCTGGCTCGGCGGAATGTCACTCGGACTTCTCGGCGTCGTGGTTGGCGGCATTCTGATGTGGTGGTTCTCATGATCAAACCATCGCGTCGGTTGAAGTCGATGTTTGAGCATTCGATCGTCGATCCGATCGAGATGATCGCAGCCATCGAGGACGTGAGACGTTTGGAAACGCTGGTTGAACAACTGGCTGAAGCTCATGCCGTTGCGCTGTCAAACCTTGCGGCGCTGCTGCCGCGGCCAAACCAAATGGTGCATTGATGGATATTCAACCGGTCCTGACCCATCGTGAGCAATGGGTGGTGGGCGCCATTTGCGCTTTGATCGCAGCCATGATGGTCAGTGCCTTGATCTATCTGATGTTCTCATGACCGCCCGTGTGATGGCCTTGGACCTGGGCACCAAGACCGGGTTCGCCATGATCTCGACGGAAGGCAGGATCACGTCCGGCACCCTCGAATTCAGGCCAGCCCGGTTCGAGGGTGGCGGCATGCGCTACCTGCGATTCACCCGCTGGCTCGATGAGGTGTTCCTGCTCGCGGGGGGCATCATGGAGCTGCGTTTCGAGGAAGTGCGCCGCCATGCCGGGGTAGATGCCGCACACGCCTACGGAGGCTTCCTGGCAAGCCTGACGGCGTGGTGCGAGACGAAGAAGGTTCCCTACTCCGGTGTTCCGGTGGGCACCATCAAGAAACACGCCACCGGCAAGGGCAACGCCGGCAAACCGGCCATGATCGCGGCCATGGAAGCCAAAGGGCACCGGCCGGGCGACGACAACGAGGCGGACGCGCTGGCCATCCTGCATCTGGTGATCGATGGCGCAGGCTACGCTTGAGCGGTATTAGGGTACCACGCTGCCTGATTCTCATAATTTTTACGTCATGAGAACGGCACTGAGAACGATTGAGAACGGCACTGAGAACGGTTTTTTGTCAGATGACACAGCAGCTCGACCTGTTCCGGTGTGATAAATATGCAATGTCGCTGACAACAGCGGCGTGCTCGAAGTTCCATCGTATGGAAAATGCGCAGACTCGGCAGCCGTGGAGTAATCGATTCCACTGTCGGACTTGCGCCATAGGCGCGGCTAATGCTGCCGGGACTGCTGTTGTAGTACTAGACACAGCCGCCAGCGCTCGACAGGTGGTGCGGGATGAGTGGCGTAAGGTCTGCCCGCGGTGCCTGCGCCTGTCTAGCCGCATTATCCACGGACATCTCTGCGTGAGCTGCTACAACCGCACCCGCGAATTCCGGCTTGGCCGGAACCGGAAGGGCACCCGGCCCCGCATTGCACTGCACGCTGAAGCCATATCGGTGATCACGGCTACCGGCCACCGCGTCGAGGTGGTCCACGACGTGGTGGACCCGATCGAGGCCATGGTGTCGCTCGCCAGACAAGCCGACGGCGCGATCGGTTTCGGCAGGGTGCCATACGAGTCTGTGGCTGGCTTCGTGGTCGGCTCTTGGAACGGTAAGCAGGTTCAGATTTCCAGGCAGTTGGAGCTACGGCTATGAGCGCAGGAAAGTTTCCGCGGCCGGTCGACCTGACCGAATATTGGACCATCACCGATCACTGCTGCCGTTGGTGCCGGAGCCGGATTCTGCAGCGCGCCGACGGGCAGGCATATCGGTGCATGGGGTGCAATCTCACTACCATTCCAGGCGCACCGGTAGAGGCTATCTGCGGCTGCGGCATTCGGCGCGAGGGCCAGCGCAAGGGCAGCCGGTCACCATTCGAGTGCGGCCCGGACCCGTTCAATCCGTCTCAAATCGTTGTGTTGTTCAACGGCCTGCCGATTTCTGCGCAGGTGCAACCGTGATCGATCACAGCCATTGGCTGATGAACCACGGACTGACCTTGGCGCAACTCGACACCGTGGCTCGTGCCATCTACCGGTCAGAACACCCGGTCTAAGGCGACCTGTGGTTTGACATGCTGTCAGAATCCGTTCTGACCAAGGACACGTTCCCGGACCAGTACCGGGCCAAGGCGAAATCCGCGATAGAAGCCCTGCAAGGCTGGGGGTCATGATGGAAAGGGTAGTAGGCATGGGTCAGTTGATCGGGCAGGACGGGCGTAATTTGGTCGAGGGCCGGATTGCGAAGCTCGAACGCGAAAATGCAGCGCTGCGCAAGATCGCCAGCGACTATGAGGACGAAATCCGCGGCATCCAGGCGGACCTGACCGCCCTGGCTCCGCACATTGCCGTGGCGATGCAGCTCGGGGAAGCTGCCACCACCGCGCTCGCGCTCGGGCAGGCGGCCGTGGTTCCGCTGGCGCTGGACCATTCCTTTAGTGCTGAATCCGATCTATGGACCGCTACCGTGGTGGGCATTCGCCTGGACCAGCCCAAGGTGGTGCAGTCATGAGCGCGCTCGCAGCCATGGCAGGCGCACACCGGCAGCGGATTGCGGCGCTCGATGCCGAAATTCTGGACCTGAAGGCAGAACTGCTGCTGGCCATCCGGCTGGCGAGCACGCTCAATGCCGAGCTGGAGCCGATGCGGAAGGCGATGGCGTCCATGAAGCGAACCGTCCGACACCTGGAAGGTTCCGATAACCATCACTTATCGGAAGTGACCGGTCCGGCTGTTATGCCCTATAACTCTAATTACCGGGCATAACCATGACCGACAAAAACATCGATCGAACGCTGATCGCGACCGCCATTGCGATCGTCTCCACCTTCCTGGCAGCACTCTATGCGGTAGCGTGGTCGGCCTGTTGGTTCATCAGCCACCTATCGCTGCGGTGGGTGCCATGAGCGACGAAGCCGAAGACATCGATCCGCGCAACCTATTCGCTCCCGCGTCCGAGCCGCAAGACATCGGCGTCCGACTGATCGAAACCCTACCCGAGTTCACGCACCTGAAGGAAGGGAATGCCCGGATCGTCTACCTGATGCGGGCCGAGAGTAAGACTCGCGGGAACCGGACCATCATCGGAGAGGCTATGCTGCCGCGCTTCCAGGGCGGCACGGCGGCGCTTGGGGCGTGGCTGCTGGCGTCCATGTTCGACGGCCTGCCGGACTTCATGATCCTGATCGATAGCATCTGGTGGACTGCCAGTGACCTGCGCTCGCGCGAAGTGCTGATCTATCACGAGTTGGCCCATTGCATCCAAAAGGCCGACAAGGAAGGTGAGCCGAAATTCGATGAAGACGGACGCCCAATATGGGGCTTGGTCGGACATGACATCGAAGAGTTTTCGTCCGTGGTCCGGCGCTACGGAGCATGGTCTCCTGACGTGAAATCGTTCATCGGAGCACTGCGGGAGGGCGGAGCACTGTGAGCAAGTCCGAAAAACACAGTCTCAAGATGCAGTTCGTTGCCGAGTACACGGCGAAGATGGAAGAGCTTGGAGTCTTCGAGAGACGGTCGTTTGTCGAATCATGGGTGCCTCGCGGCATTACCTTTTCGACTGGCTACCGCATCGCGAAGAAGATTGAGGACGCGCGTAAGGGCGGGACTGTTCCATTCTTTCGGGATGAGGTAGACCGCAAGCCGCCGCCACCGCCGCCATTCGTCCTGGCGGAAGTGCAGCACCCTGTGTCGTCATGGCCGGTGGTGGAACCTGATCCTGAGCCGGCCCCACCCGAGCCCGAGCCGCCGGGCCTGGAAGCGGTCGAGGCGGTACTGCAGGAAATCGTGCTACTGGAGCCGGCCCCGCGGCGTGTCCAGGTAGTCGGCTTCGGTATTCCGCTGATGGAGAAAATCCAACAAGCCATCGACCTGAACCAGTCGATGATTGAATACTGCCATACTCAAGACGGCAGCGGGAAAATCCGTAATCCGAAAATGCTGTTGCAAGTTGTTGACCAGCTTGCCAAGATGACGCTTAAAATGATCGACATGCAAGAAAAGTATGCGGTCCAGGGCAACATCAACATGCTTTTTACGATCATTATTGAGGAAATCGAAAAGGAGTCGTTCGAGGTAACAACACGCATCTTGGATCGTATCCGCCGAGTGCAAGCCGAGTGGGGATTATGACGCCTCTTAAACTTGGCGAATACCCTTCGCAGCTTACGGCTGGGTTCCACCGCATCTTCGCGTCGGTCAATCGTTCGCATGGCATCGACCCGGAGGGCATCCCGGCGGATATGTCGTTCCTGGCGTGGGTGGAAACGCTCGCCGAGCATGGGCTCGAGGTTGATGGCCAGCCGTTCCGCCTGGACAACCGGCCGGCGCTGCGGGCGATCTATGAGGCGATCCCGACGCACAAGGCCGACGGCTATGGCCAGAGCATGGCGATCATGAAGGGCGCACAGACCGGCCTAACCGTGCTGACCTTCCTGCTCCAGCTCTACGTCGCGCTCAAGCACACCCCAGTCAAGGTCGGCGTCTACTACCCTGACCGAAATCTCGCCGGCTACGTGTCGGCCAACCGGTTCATGCCCACCGTTCGTACCGTGCCGCTGGCACACCGGGCGCTGCTCGAGGCCAACAACGGAAACGAGGGCAACATCCTGACGCGGCAACTCGGCAAGTCCGAGGTGTTGTTCCTGTGGACCAGCGGCAGCGCCTTCACGGAGAGCTTCCCGCTCGGCATGGTGATTGCCGACGAAGTGCAAAGCATGCTCGTGGATGACATTGAACGCATTCGCGAGCGCATGTCTGCCAGTGATTTGAGGTTTTTCTTCGCATGCTCAACAGCTAAATGGCCGGGAGCTGACATTGATTTCTTATACAAGCAGGGAGACCAGCGGCGGTTTCACTCAGACTGCGACTGTGACGACGGGTGCATTCTCGACGAATGCTTCCCTGACTGCATCCAATTCAACGATGGGTCCGAGTGGCAATCAGCACCGCTTCACGATTACATATACGTCTGCCCGATCTGCCGAGCGTACATCGAGAATCCGCAAGCCGGGCGTTGGGTGGCGTCAAATCCTGGAGCGAAAAACCCCTCGTTTCACTTCCCACAAACCCTGTCGCCGACGGTATCGGCCCGTGAAATCATCGAGAGCTATCAGAGTGCTCAAGACCTTCAAAATTTCTGGAATCGCAAACTCGGCAAGCCGTGGACGGACCCGAGCCAAGTCCCGATCACGCTCGCAATCCTCGAGGCGTGCGCGGTCGAAGGAGCCCGAGCCGGCGTTGTCTGGAAGGCCAAGGCGCGCGGCACCGTCATGGGTATCGATCAAATGGGCGCTTTCAACTGTGTGGTAGTGAAAGAAAGACTTCGTGACGGACGGCAAGCAATCATCCATGTCGAAAGCATCTATGACGCCGATCCGTTCTCGCGTTGCGATGACTTGATGGTTCAATACGGCGTTGATATTTGCGTGCTTGAGACATTGCCCAACTACAACGATGCAAAGCGCTTCTCACAGCGCCATCGTGGCAAGGTATTTCTGGCTGGATACTCTGACATCGCCGAGGAAATGCTGCGCTGGGGCGACGCACAGCCGACTAAAGCCGAGCGCAAGAGCGCTGACGAGGCAAGAGACCGCTATACCGTGACGCTAGACCAGTTCAAGTGCATGTCGGTGTCTATGGCGCGCTTTATCAACAAGCAATGCCTATTCCCTGATCCCAACGGACTAGCTCAAGACATCAAAGTCAAAGGTCAAACAAAGCGCGTCAATATCCTGCGTGACGAGGTGTGGTTACACTTCACAAAGACTGCTCTTGTTGTTATCAAGGACGATGAGCAAAAGAAATTCCGCCGAAAGGTGGTAAAGGTCGGCATTGATCCTCATTACAGCTACGCCAACATGCTGTGTGATATTGCTTGGTCGCGCAACCACGGTACTTCCAGCTTCATCATGCCGGAGGAGGTAAAGCTATCGCCGCGCGCCGAACAGATCGACGCCGCGAATTCCGGCCTACCTCCGGCGGTGCTGCGCATGATCGACGACATTCCGGCCGGAACCTGCGGGCGGTGCTCGTCGTTTGAGGATGGCCACTGCACAGCCCGCGGCCTGACCGTGGCGCCGCGTGACCCTGGCTGTGTGCTTTTCTCATAAAATACCTGATCCCGGTATAATGGCTCTGGCATAACAAACCCGGATCGGGTATAAGATCGGCCAACGCGGCGCCTACCAAGGGCACCCGACGGAGGCCAAAATGAGCAAATCCCTGAGCGACGGTATCAACGAATTCGCCGCGGCCCTGGTCAATCCCCTGACCATGGCGAAGGCCGGAAGCCCGGTCCCGGACCGCTACGAGCTGGCCCTGAGCCTGCGCGACATCGCGCTGCAGGTCGACGACATCGAGGCCGACAATGCCCGGCTGCGGATCGAAAACGACTGTGTCAAGTCCAGGCCGTTCACCATGCCGGCTGGAGCCCGACTGAAGCCGTTCCAGGGCGGTGCTCGGTATGACTTCTGACTTCGCCGTCATCCGCCCGGCGCCGGATCAGACCATGCTGGAAACCACCAGGATCGTGGCCATCGAGATGATGGTCAACTTCCTGGTGGGCGCGGCGGCCCGCTACCACCCCGGACTGACCGCCACCGAAAAGGCCATGGCGTTGCGCGCCGCAGCGGACCGCATGACCGGCATCCCTTACCATATCGCGTGAGAATTATGCAGCCGATCGTCGACACCATCTGGCGTGAAAAGTACCGGCACGGAGACGAGGAAGGTCCGGGCGTAAGCAAAACTCGGGTGGCGAAAGCCGTATGCGCTGGCGACCCGGAACCCGGCTTCATGGAAGCTGTTCTAGGCGCCATGCTCACGAATGAGTTCTGCCCTGGCGGGCGCATCCATGCCAGCGCCGGCACCGGTCTGCGCAGCACCATGATCAACTGCTTCGTCAACGACACCATCGAAGACAGCATGCCCGGCATCATGGCGGCCAACACGCGCGCCGCTCTGACCATGCAGACCGGCGGCGGCATCGGCCAGGATTTCTCGACGCTGCGGCCCAAGGGCGCGGTGGTCAAGGGCGTCGGCTCGGTGTCCAGCGGCCCGCTGTCGTTCATGGACGTGTGGAATGCTACCTGCGCCACCATCCTGTCGGGCGGTAGCCGTCGCGGCGCCATGATGGCGACTATGTGCGACACCCACCCGGACATCTTTGATTTCATCACGGCCAAGCGCGAAACGGGCCGGCTTACCAACTTCAATCTGTCGGTGCTAGTCAGTGACGCGCTGATGAAGGCGGTCGATGCCGATGATCAGTGGTATCTCGGTTTCGATGTTCCACCTGCTGATCAGGAGCCATTCACCCTGATCCTGAACAACGGGAAACCCTGGTATACCTATCAAGTTGTCAAGGCTCGCGATCTGTGGGAAGCCATCACCCGCAACAGCTATGACTACTCCGAGCCGGGTGTGATCTTTATTGATCAAGTAAACAAGCGCAACAACTTGCATTACTGCGAGGACATCCGCGCGACTAACCCGTGTGGAGAGCAACCTTTGCCGCCCAACGGAGCATGTAACCTTGGCTGCGTCAATCTGGCGGTGCTGGTACGCAATCCATTCACCAAAGATGCCTACTTTGACTTTGACCGGCTGAAAAAGGTAACGCAACTCGGCGTCCGGTTCCTCGACAACGTACTGGATCGCACATCATGGCCGGTCCCGGAACAGGAAGCCGAAGGGCTGGCAAAACGCCGGATTGGCCTGGGTATCATGGGCCTGGGCAATGCTCTCCAGATGCTTGGTATTCGCTATGGTAGCAAGGACTCTATTGCGGCAGCGGGCGCCATTATGGAGGCGATAAAGATTGCAGCCTATGCGACATCAATCAATCTGTCGGCCGAGCGCGGAAGTTTTCCGGCCTATGACGCGGCTGGATTTCTGTCGAGCTGGAATGTCAAAGACCTGCCGCAATACCTGCAAAGGTTAATCGAAGACCATGGCATTCGCAACGGATGCCTGCTGACTATCGCGCCGACTGGGACAACGGCGATCTATTACAACAACGTCTCGTCTGGCCTTGAGCCGTCGTTTGCATGGAGATTTAACCGTAAGGTCGATAACCACGATGGGACTTTCCGTGACTTCTCCGTGCTCGATGCTGGCTGGGAAGCATATTGCGATGTCAACAGTCTAGACCCGCTGACGGCTCCCACCGATTCCCTGCCGGGTTACATGGCGACGGCGCTGGAACTGACCGTCGAAGACCACCTGAAAATGCAGGCGGTGTGCCAGAAGTACGTCGACGCCAGCATTTCCAAGACGATCAACTGCCCACCAGACATTACCTACGCCGATTATGCCAACGTCTTCCGGCGAGCCTATGAACTTGGCTGCAAGGGCGCAACCACCTACCGGCCCAATGGCACACGCGGCGCTGTGCTGACGGTGGATAAGCCCACCAAGCAGCCATCGACGATCGTAAACACCGACCACCTGACCGCTGATCAGGTCCAGGCGTTCAAGGATCAGTGGGACGCGGACAAGGGCACGTTAGTTCTGCTACCGGGCATCATCGCGCAGGAGCCGTCGTTCCTTGAAACCCTGTCGCCCGAGGAAATCGAAAAGCTCACGACGACGTTCGTTGCCCGAGAGATTGTCTCTCCGCTGCCCAAGCGGCCCGAGGTTCTGCGCGGCACCACCTACAAGCTCAAGTGGCCGGCGACCGATGACAGCTTCTACGTCACGATCAACGACACAGACGAAGGCGGCCCCCGCCGGCCGTTCGAGATTTTCGTCGCATCTCGGTCCGCAGCCCATGCCGAACTGCTATCTGGCCTGACGCTGCTGATGTCGGCGATCCTGCGCCGGGCTGAACACCCTCTGTTCATGGTGGAAGACCTGGAGGGCGTCCAGTCGGCCCAAGGGGCATGGGTCAACGGAAAGTACGTGCCCGGCGTGGTCGCGCTGATTGCTGGCGTGCTGCGCCGGCACATGGCCTGGCTCGGCATGATCGAGGATGAGACGGTCAAGGCATCGAGTGCGCCGGTCAAGGAAGTCACGCTCGGCGAGACGTGCCCGAAGTGTGGCGCCCCCGCGCTTATCCGGACGGACGGCTGTAGGAAGTGCCTGTCGTGCTCGTACAGTGAGTGCGGCTGATGACCAACCCGCTCGCCACCATGGCGGCCAGCAAGGCATCGCGGACCCGTCGCCAGATGGTGGCGGGCGACCCATCGGCCCGTGACCGCGACGACTTCTATTCGACGCCGACGGAGGGCACGTTAGCCCTGCTGTCGGTCGAGAAATTCTATGGATCGATCGCCGAACCAGCCTGCGGTATGGGCCATATTAGCAAGGTGCTGATCGACCTTGGCTATAACGTGTGGTCAAGCGACTTGGTCGACCGTGGTTATGGAGCACCACGGATAGACTTCCTGATGAACACATATCAGGTAGATAACATCATCACCAATCCACCGTTCAAATTGGCTGTTCCGTTCGTGCTCAAAGCGCTGGAACTGACAAAGGAAGCGGGCGGAAAAGTTGCCATGCTGCTCAAGACGACATTCTTTGAGAGCATGGATCGTTCACCTGTGATGGATGAATTCCCGCCGTCTCGGTTCTATCCGTTCGCTGATCGTCTGCAATGCTTGCGCGGCAATGACGAAAAGCATGGCATCGGCGGCGGTATGATGTCGTTCACTTGGTTCGTCTGGGACCATCGCGCTACCGGCCCGCTGACCATGCCATGCCGGCTGCGGGCGGCCGACTTCGCTGCCACCAAGGCACTAGCGCACCCAAGCCGGCGGAAGCCGAAGGCGCCAACTACCCAACAAGAACTCTTTCAACAGGCCCAGCCATGAAAATCACCATCGAGCGCGGCACCCTTCTGCGCGCCTTATCCCATGTCCAGAGCATCATCGAGCGGCGGACCACGATCCCGGTGCTGGCGAACGTCCTGCTGTCGGCCAGCAATGGCCTGCTGGAGCTACGCGGCACTGACCTTGACATCGAGGTCACCGAGCGCGTTCCGGCCATCGTCATCACGCCCGGAACCACCACCGTTTCGGCGGTCCTGCTGTATGAAATCATGTCCAAATTGGACGGTGAGTCGGTCGAGATTGAGCTGGCCAAGGATGCCTGCTCGATCGCGATCAAGTGCGGCCGGTCCCGGTTCAAACTGGCGGTGCTGTCGGCCGAGGACTTTCCAGCCGTCATGTCTGGAAAGCTCGCCCACAATTTCGAGATTGCCGCGGCGGACCTGCGGACGCTGATCGATAGCGTGGCCTTCGCGGTGTCGACCGAGGAAACCCGCTACTATCTCAACGGAATCTATTTGCACCGACACGGCGCCCACCTGCGCTCTGTCAGCACGGACGGCCACCGGCTGGCCCGCTGCGAGATTGCGTTGCCTGCGGGGGCTCAAGACATCACTGGCGTCATCATTCCGCGCAAGACGTTTACCGAGGTGCGCAAGCTGGTCGACAAGCGGACTGACCATGTGTCGGTCACAATGTCTGAAACCAAAATCGGATTCGGGATCGGCGATGTGACGGTGACAAGCAAGCTGATCGACGGCACGTTCCCAGATTATCAGCGCGTGATTCCGACTGGTAATAACGTGGTTATCGAGGTCAAATCATCAGAAATTGACCGCGCCGTTGATCGTGTAATCGTGGTAGCGACGGAAAAAACACGCGCCATTAAGCTATCATTCACCAAGGGGCTCATGACGTTGTCTGCGCAAGGCGCAGAAACCGGTACGTCGAGCGAGGAAATCGACATCGGTTACACGGGACATGATCTCGAAATCGGTTACAACTCGAAATATCTTTCCGATCTACTGCGCCAGATCAAGGGCGATGTTGCCCGGTTCCTGCTACTCGACGCTGGAGCCCCATCTATCATCACTGATCCGGGCCGGGCCGACTTCCTGAGCGTGCTTATGCCGATGAAGGTGTGAGTACAGCATGTGTGATGCCTTCGATCACGTCTGCGCCGTCATCGCAATCGCCATGCTCGGCGTTGTGGTGGCGGTGTACCGCCTGCTGATCGGTCGTGACGCCATGCTTGCGACATGGCAGTCATCGACGATCCCCGCACTGTGGCCTTTGACCCGCGCGCACCGCAAGGTGAGCGGACGGACGCGCTATCGCAGCTCCAGCGCACGCACATAGCGCCACCGTCCGATCTGGCCGCGACAATTTCCTTCATCGAGGACTCTTTCGCCGAGCAAGCCATGCTCAAGGCGAAGGGTCAAGTCATCGACTTTCCCGGCCGGTACCGGGACGTGCCTAAGCGCGGTATGCAGTCGATCTTTCTCGATGACATGCAGATCAATGTCATGGGCGAATGGTTCGAGAAACCATCAACCCTTGGATTTGACACCCTACGGTCAATGGTTGACCAGACTCCCGTGCTCAACGCGGTTATCCTGACGCGCATCCGTCAGATTTCACGCTTCTGCGCTCTGTCAGAAGATGGCGGTCCTGGATTTGAAATTCGTCACATTGACCGTAAGCACAAGCTGACGGCTGAGGAACAAGAGTCCACAAAAGAGCTTGCCAAGTTCTTTCAGCATTGCGGGTGGGAGAGTAATCCGCGGAAGCGCCGCAATCTCAAGCGCGATTCGTTCCCGCAGTTCATGGCGAAGCTGGCGCGCGACTCCCTGACGATGGACGCAGCGCCGATCGAAACCGAAATGCGCCGGGACCGGTCCAAGGGGATCGACGGCATTTACGCGGTGGACGGCGCGACGATCAGGCTCTGCACCGAGGACGGATACAGCGGCGACGATGAGATTTTCGCGGTCCAGGTGGTGAGCGGGCGGGCCTGCACCGCCTACACCCGCGACCAACTGATCTACGAGCCGCGCAATCCGCGCACCGATGTCAAACTCGGCGGCTATGGCTTGGGCGAGACGGAATTGCTGGTTCGGCTGGTGACCGGCTTCCTGAACGCCATGACCCACAACATTGACGGCTTCGACAAGAACGCCATCCCGCGAGGCATGCTGCACCTGTCCGGTGACTACAGCACCGAAGACCTATCGGCATTCAAGCGCTATTGGAACTCGATGGTTCGCGGCGTCAATAATGCGTGGTCATTGCCGGTTATGGTGTCGAAGGATCAAGAGTCCAAGGCATCATTCGAGAAATTCGGTATAGACTTCGACGAAATGATGTTCGCCAAGTGGATGACGTTCTTAACATCCATGATCTGCGCCATCTATGGAATGGCTCCAGACGAAATCAACTTCGAGTCTTTCAGTTCAACAGCTTCGTCCCTATCCGGTTCCGATACCGCTGAAAAGCTGGCATCGTCTAAGGACAAAGGCTTGCGCCCGCTGATGGGGTATTTCGAGAATATCCTGTCTGACTTCGTGGTAGCCGACTTCTCGGACAAGTATTGTTTCCGTTGGGTGGGCCTTGACCCAGTCAACGAGGCGACCGAGTGGGAAGCAAAAAAGCTGATCCTGTCGCTCGATGAACTGCGGGCGGAAAAGGGGTATGAGGCGTGGGACGGCCCGCTTGGCGCGGCGCCGCTCAATCCGAGCCTGATCGGGCCGTGGCAGCAATCCCAACAGCCGACCGAGCCGGGACAGGACTTCGGCGGTGCTGCACCGGAAGCAGCCGAGCCCGGACAGGACTTCGGCGGCGGCAAGCCGGAAGCCGGCCCGGACTACGGCAAAGAGGACGATCATGCCGTCGACGCCCAGGATGACGGCACGGATGGCGCCCAACCGGGCGGGCAAGAGGACTTCGGTGGCCAGCCCAAGGGCGGCGACTTCGGCAAGGCATTCAGAGCTGCGGCGTTGTTCCCGTCCATCTACCGGGTATAGGTACATGGGCGACGGCATTCTGACTGACGTGTTCAAGCGCCTGCTGACCGAGTCATCGATCTTGGTCCTGGTGCTCGGACTGGCCATCTACTGGCTGTCGATGGAACTGCGCTCGGAACGCAAGGCGCATATCGACACGCTCGAAAAGCTGGCGGACGTACACCGGATGCAGGCCGGTCAAGTCAGCGCGGTCACTGAAGCTGTCACGGCCATGACAGAAGAAACTCGCGATCTGAAAGACCTGCTCTTGCGGAGTAAAGGACAATGGGCATCATGACAGCCTTTCGTAAGGCGGTGGCATACTGGAACACCAATTCTTGCTATGCCAAGCTCGCTCGTGCTCGTGTTTCAGTTCATGAGGCGGAAAAAGCATTTGATCGGGCATCATGCCGGCTGATTGGCATTACGCTTATCATCCAATCCCATTCTCCTGTTCCGCCTGTGCTGCGGCTGCCATGAAAAAACCCAACACCGGCGGCGTAGAGTGCGGCGACCACGTCTACCTGCAACATGCCACCCGCGGCCCCATAGCGGTCCGGGTGACGGCTTGCGGCAAGGACGGTATGACCGGCCGGTGCGAGCAAGGCCAGCGCCACACGGCGGGCTGGGATACCGTGCTCGGCGTCCGGCATCGCCGACCGATCACGGCCAAGCTGGTCGAGCAAGGCGCCGACGGTGCGATCCTCGAAGAGTCGGACGGCAAGCGCCGGTACGTCGAGGGCGAGGTGCCCATGCCCGAACAGCCGGCCGAGCCGGTGACCCCACAGAACGACGATCCGCTCACTGGCGGGCTCGGCAAGCTCAAGAAAGCCATGACCATGTTCGGAACCTCGCGCGTGATGTTTTTCAAGGCCGGCGGCCAGATTGCCAACCGGGCCGGGCTGGCGCTCAAGGACGTGACCGACAAGGGCGGCCACCAGACGAAACGGTGGACCAAGACGGGGCAGGAGCAGCCGGCCGAAAAGCCCAAGGCCGGGGCACCGATGCAGCATGGCGGCGTGGTCGCGTTCCGGCATGGCGATGTCGAGGGCAAGGGCAAGGTAGTCGCCAGCGGCCAGCATGGCGTGACGGTTGCCGACGAAACGGGCCGGGAACACCAAGTCCGCCATGAACATCTGATCGGACCGCACAAAGAACCGGCGAACGACACGGCGGCAAACGGCAACAAGGCCGAGGCCGGTGGAGATGTCAAGCCGGCGGATTCGGCTGGTGAATCGGTATCTCCCGATCAGTTCAAGGCAACGTCCATCTATGAGAGGGATAATGATCCCAATGCTACCATTGAATCTGTTCTGAAGGGATTCCCGCCAGATACCGCTGATAAGATTTCAGAAACTCAAAAGAAACTTGCGGGAGTTACTGAAACATACAAAGAGCACATGAAAGATGGCGAGTATACGCCTGAGCGTCAAGCTCTACATAAGAAAATCATCAAGCATATTCTTTCTCCTGAGAAAATTGAGGCTGCAAGACCGGCTGATGGTGAGCCGCCAACTTTTACGATCCTTGGCGGTCGCGGAGGATCAGGAAAGAGTTGGTTTAATGGGAAGGTCTTCGACCCTTCAAAAGCCATCGTCCTTGATGCTGATGAAATCAAGCACATGATCCCTGAGTATGAAGGATGGAACGCCTTCCAGGTACATGAAGAGTCCGGGCATTTGTTTGATGCTTTGACCGATATGGCAGAGGGCATGAGGCTCAATCTTGTCCATGATGCCACGATGAAAACTGCCAAAAAGGCAGTTGCTCTCGTCAAGCGGTTTAAGGATGGTGGAAGTCGCGTCGAGGCTCACTACATGCACTTGCCGCGTCAGGAAGCGGCTAAGCGTGCTATCGGTAGATTTCTTGGCCCGACTGGTCGTTTTGTGCCTCCCGATGTGGTACTTTTAAACACCGGCAACGAGGCCGCTTTTGACGCCGTCAAAGGTATGTGCGACAAGTGGTCATTCCGTGACAATAACGTCAGCAAGGGCCAAGAGCCTAAGCTAATATCGGAGAGCGGTAATGAAACTGAATCTCAAGGGTCTGTTGACTCCAAAGGCGATGCTGGAAAAGATGGACAGCTTCGATTGCCGTCCGGGAGCGAAAAGCCCGGTTCGGGTACCGGACTACATCCAAAAGATGATGAAGGGCGACTCGGCAAATGCTTTGTCGAAGGACGCCGAGTCATCTTTCTAAAGGGCTGACCATGGATTCGGTCCTTATCGACCTGGGCGGCGTGGCGAGCTGCCATTGCGACCACGGCCTGGAAGAGATGCACAAGGCCCTGGCGGAAGACCCGGCTGGCACCGGTGAGTCGATCTGGACGCCGCACGAGAATCCATGGTTACGTGACCCGGTCGAGGCGTGGACCGGTGACATGAGCGGAATCCTGGAGAAGATACAGGCGGTGTTGACGCGGGTGCTGGGCGGCGAGCCAATCGGCACCATCATGCTCAAATCGGCGGTGCCGTGGGAGCGATGGTTCGACGACGGGTTCAGGGCCGCGCTGCACGAGCTGGAGAGCAAGGCGCCGGCCAGCTACACGCTCGATGACTGGCTGCTGTTGGTGGACTACCTGATCCAGCGCTACCTGCCGGACGGCGTGATCCGGTCAGAGGCCGAGTATCTGACGGTGCGGTCGGCCATGGCTGGCAAGCTGCAACTCAATCTCGATGCCCGGAGGGACCGCCTGCCTGACGATGTGACCGCCGCGGTGGTGGAGCTGGTCCCGACCAAGTTCGCCGACGTGCCGCCCAAGGTGCTGACGCCGGTCGAGGAAGCCATCTTGCGGGTGGCTCATGAGCGCGTCGCCGAGAATATCACGGCCCTGTCTGGCGACATGCGCCACAAGCTCAAGGGCGTCATCCTGGAGCACGTCCAGGCCATCGTGCTCGGGCAAAAGGAAGGCACCACCGGGCACCTGGAGACGCGGCTGATCTCAGAGTTCGGCGCGCTGAACCGCGACATGCGGCGCATCGCCATTACCGAGGCCGGAGAGGCCATGGCGCAGGGTCAAGTTGCTGCCTGCAAGCACGGCGCCAAGCTGGTCCGCCTGGAGGCATACCGCGGCGCCTGCCCGTGGTGCCAGTCGATCCAGGGCAAGATCGTCACCGTCGTTGATCCGGCCAAGCCGAACAAGGACGGCGACAACGAGGTGTGGGTGGGAAAGACCAACATCGGCAGGTCGGCATCGCCGATGAAAAAGGTTGACGGTATCCTGATACCGCGCGAGCCGCACGAGATGTGGTGGATTGCCGCCGGGCTCCAGCACCCGCACTGCCGCGGCGGGTGGGGCACCGGCCCGAGTGAGCCGCCGCCGGGTGTAAGCAAAGAGTTCGATGCGTACCTGAAGGACTTGGTCGCCAAGGGCACAGCGAAATACATCGCAGATCAGAAAAAGAAAAGAGGCGTAGTCGATTGACTACGCCCCTATATCTGGTGCCGCTGCTCGGAATCGAACCAAGAACCGCCTGATTACAGATCAGATGCTCTACCAGTTGAGCTACAGCGGCAGAGGTAAGCGCTACTCGGCGCGCTTACCCAGGCCGATCTTCACGGCCAGCGCCGACCGCTGGTTGGCGTAGTTCAGCGCCACCATCGGGTAGTCGGACGGAAGCCCCCACTTGGCGCGGTATTCGTCCGGCGACAGACCGTAGGAGGTCCGCAAATGCCGCTTGAGCATCTTCAGCTTCTTGCCGTCTTCCAGGCAGACGATGTAGTCGGGTGTCACCGACTTCTTGACCGGGACGGCCGGCGCCAGCACGACCTCCGGGGCCGGCGCGGGCAGGTTGAGATTTTCCAGAGCGGAATGGATGCTCTTGAGCAGAGCCGAAATGTCGGAGATGGCGACGGCGTTCTTGGTGAGGTAAGCAACCGCGATGGCCACGGTCCGGTCGATGGTGTATTCGGGCGGCATAGTGCTGTCTCCTGTGATGTTGGTCGACGGAGATGGTTAGGCCGCGATCTTGGTGAGCTGGACCGGATACTTCTTGTAGGTCCGGCCGTTGGCTTCGACGTGGACCACCGAAACGGCGCTGCCGTTCATGCCATAGCCAGTCACCCTGCCGATGGACAGGGTCTTGGACTGCGGGCCGGCTTTGAACTGGACCTTCTGGCCATTCTTGAAGTCGTGGACGGTCGGCTTCCCAGCCGTTTGGTTGTGGTTGCTGTTGGTGGGCATGATGTGATGGCTTTCTGATCTGGTGGAGTTTGATTACTTGTGCGGAATTACGTAATCGGTAATCCGATCTGATATCAACACAAAAATACCTGTATCTGGTATAATTTTCGATACGAACGATACCTTGATCGGGTAAGTCGTGACGCCATGATCCGAACATGGCAGTCCTAGTGAAATCCTTTGCCGCCGACCGCTATGAGCGGCTCCTGTCAAGGCGGACAGGCGGCGATCCTGTGGCAATGGCGCGTGAAGACGTAGCCATTCGCATTCGCGTCCATAACGCCATCCGCGCTGTCACCGGCGATGGCGGTGCTGCACCGACACCGGCGCAGCTCAACGCCGGCAATTACCAAAAACACCACACCCAGTTTCAAGGGCTGGACATCACCATTGTGAACCCGCGCGGCACGCTGCGAACCGGTGTTGATCCCGGCGGCCATGAATGGGCCGTCAGCATGGCGAATGACTACGGCTATATCCGCGGCAGCCTGGGCGTGGATGGCGACCATGTGGACTGCTACGTCGGGCCGTGTGCCGCGTCCGAGTTCGCCTACATCGTCCACCAACGACGGGCCGGCGATTGGACGGCCTACGATGAGGACAAGTGCATGCTCGGGTTTGCCGATGAGGCATCCGCCCGAGCCGCCTACCTGCTCCAGTACGACGATCCGCGGTTTCTCGGGCCAGTGACCGTCATGCCCATGGCCGAGTTCAAGGCCAAGGTGCTGGCGACGCGGACACGGCCGCAAATGATCAAGGCAAACAGCCTGGTTATTTTCCGCAAGGCGTTTGTCCAAGCCTATGATCGGCATGGGCATTCCGGCGCAGTCATTCACGTCAACGCGCACAGCACCCGGACCGCGCCGGCCCATGGTGCGCCACCGGTGCTGTCATTCCGGTCTGGCGCATCGGCTCCGGCCGACTTCCGAGGCTACGTCAAGGCGGGTGTCCCGGTGGGCGTATCCCTGGCGGAAATCGGGCCGGGTAGCGCGACATGGCCGATGATCTCGGCCTATGCCCGGTCCGGCGGCGACGTGTTCGTGGACTCTGGCGCGTTCACAGCATTCACCAAGGGCCAGCCAGTTGACTTCGATCGCGTGCTCGGCCTGTACCGCCAGCTCGCCGATAGTGCCAAGGGCGGCCGGCTGCATTTCGTCATGCCCGACGTGGTGGGCGACCAAGCCGCCAGCTTCGACGTGCTGACCAAGCACCGGGCGTCGGTGCGGGCTCTGATCGCCGACAGACATGATGCCCTGGTCCCAATCCAGCGCGGCCAGCTCTCGCCGTCGGCGTCCTGGGACCGCGTCTGCAACATCCTGGGCACCGACGATTTCACGCTGGCCATCCCGAGCAACGAAGTCGCGTTTGACCTGGATGACATCCGTGAGCTGTTCTCAGGTACCAGCCGTCCGGCGCGCGTCCACCTGCTCGGCGTGGCTGCCGACAAGGCCAAGCTGGGAAGCATCGTCAAGCTGATCCACCAGCTCTCGCCGTCTACCACTATCACCAGCGATGCCAACCGGCTCCGGGCCAAGGTCGGGCAGGGCCGGGCCGTGACGGAAGAGTCCGCCCGCCAGCGCTCGGTACTCGCCGACGATCGATGGTCAACGACGGACATCACCGAGTTGATGGACCGGGTGTTAGAGCACACGAACTGGCTCACTCCTGCGCAGGTGCGCCAGCTCGCCAGCGACCTGGGAGTGACCGATCCTGCCGAGCAAGAGGCGTGGATCATCGCGCACCGGGCATTCGGGCTCGCCGACCTGATCAACGATGCCGACGGCAACGGGATGATGACCGAGCACGCTGTGCGCGGCCTGTTTGCCCATGACGCCGACAGGGCGGTGCGCTCTGGCGCGCGGTCCGCGGCCATTACCGCCGACGAAAAGAGCGAGCACGCGCAACTCGATTTGTTTGGAGCATAGCCGTGATCCTCTTCCTCAAGGCCATCGCCCGCGGCTACAAGGCTACCGGCAACCTGTTCGACGCGCCCGTCGACGTTGCTGGCTTCGTTCGCCGTGACGGCGTCTACATCGCGCCGCACCACAGCACCCGCAAGAAGCTGCTGGTACCAGCCGGCCAGGGTGACCTGTTCGGCGGTGCCGCCATGGGCGCCAAGCCGGCCGCTGCGCCCGTGAAGGCCAAGCCGGTGGATGAGCGGCAAGGCGATATGTTCGCGGTCAAGCCGGCTGCTGCGGTAGCTGCTCCTGCGCCCGTGGTGGAAAAGCCGGTGCCGGAGCCGGCCGCCGCGCCGCAGACCTGGACCTATGGCATGCGCAACCGGCCGCCGGCCTATGGCGCCATCCCCAAGGGCCACATCCCGGAATCGCACAAGCCGTCGACCAATCCGCGGTGGCGGCATGGGACTATCGACTACCCGCGCCAGCTCACCGACAAAGAAATCTACGATTACGAACTGGAATCGGCCAATGCCGTTGGTCCGGAAGGCTCCAGCGAACTGGAATTGCCGAAGCTGCACCAGTCCGCAGTCAAAAAGCTGAAACAGGCCATCGAACAGCTTGCCTACATGCGTGACGCTGTTGCCGCTGGCGATGCGAATATTTCCGACTACACCGATGACATCGCTGAAGCTCACCGTAGCATCGATCGCGTCCGGACGTGGTGCCAGGAAAAGGGCCAGAACGCCGATAAGGCCATTGCCGAACTGGGCGGCATTCCGGAGGTCAAGGACGCTGCGCCGAAGCCGGCCGATACCGACGACACTACCCGCCGCGTCAACAAGGAAATTCGCGCGGAAAACCTTGCCGACGACACCGCGGCCGACTTCGACGGATTGACCCACGAGAACATCGCAGACGGTGACCGGCCGCGGGTGGGATTCCTGGCAACCGCCCTGGTGGCGTTCGTCGTCAAAAAGCCGGGGCTCGATCCCGGTGTGGTGGCGGACATCCTGGCCCGGAAGTGGGCCAAGTCCAGCTATGCGTCGCTCAAGGCCATCGCGCCGACACTGCGCCGGGCAGTCGAAAAGGCGATGCACGAGCACGCCGAAGCCAATGCACCCGCGCCGAAGCGGGTAGTCATCAAGGAAATGCCGAAGGCCAGCGCCGCACCCGAGCCAAAGGA
>Ga0268283_1000637_pt1 | contig 20929 bp, 15 predicted proteins | sample saktaG_13_FD_190140 | JGI IMG/M metagenome (GOLD analysis project Ga0268283, IMG submission 190140) | Saline water microbial communities from Sakinaw Lake, British Columbia, Canada - sak_2013_06_06_36m | ecosystem: Environmental > Aquatic > Non-marine Saline and Alkaline > Saline ... | reverse complement strand
GGGCGTTTGCCTGTGTTGGCTACTTTAGACGAATTGGACGAAACAGCCTTAATCCGCATTCTTACTGAGCCTAAGAACGCGATCGCCAAACAATATCAGCGCATATTTAGTATGGATGATTGCGAGTTAGAATTCCGTCCAGAGGCACTCAGCGCGGTAGCAAAGAAGGCCGTAGAACGCAAAACGGGTGCTCGCGGGCTTCGCTCTATTTTAGAACAGGTACTCCTCGACACCATGTATGATTTGCCTTCGTTACGTTCCGTAACCAAAGTGGTCATCGAAGAAGCAACCATCATGGGCAACGAAAAGCCTACTTTAGTACGCGAAGAAAACCCTCTTATTCAAATTGAAGAGCCAGTTCCATTTTAGACTGATCCAATCTTTTTAGCAGCAGCCGACATCTTCGCAGCGATCCGTACTTCAACTGCAACCCGTTCACGACGGGCTTGCAGTATCGTCCTCAAAAGGTTGTAAGCCAACAGCAGTCCTCCGAACAAAAACAGCCCACCTCCCACGCCTCTAGCCAAATAGGGAATACGTAAGTATTTCAGAGTTTCGAGGAAGCTATAGCTCAAGTTTCCATAATTATCCAAAGATTGTAGCTGTAATCCCTGTTTGATGCCTGCTGTCCAAAGAGCAATGGCGTGGGTCAAAGCTCCAGTAAGTGCAACCCAAAAGTGTACGAACATCAATCGCGTACTGTAAATCTTTGTATTCCACAGACGCGGAACTAAGTAATACATCACGCCGAAAGCAGTCATAGAAGCCCATCCCATGCCACCTAAATGGGCATGTGCAATAGTTAAATCTGTGTAGTGAGAAACTGCATTGACAGTTTCAAGAGAGAGAAAAACTCCTTCTAAAATTGTAATGCCATATAAAACCAATCCAGCACTGAAGAAAAGAAGAATCGGATCTTTGCGTACCTGATCCCACGAACCAGAAAGCGTCATTAGACCATTGATTACCCCTGCCCACGAGGGGTACAGCAACAGGATTGCAAAAGTGACCCCTAGAGTCGCCGCCCAATCTGGCAACGCCGTCCAGAGCAAATGTACTGGCCCTACCCAAAAAGATAAAAAGATCAGAGACCAAAAGTGCAAAATGGACAATCGATATGAATACAACGGACGCCCTGCCTGTTTTGGCAGAAAGTAGTACATCATCCCGAGAAACGAAACGTTCATCAAAAACAAAAGCATGTTATGTGCATACCACCACTGGACCATGGTATCTTGGACACCTGAAAACAGGCTGTAAGATTTCATAAATCCAACAGGTATCGCTAGGTTTCCTACCGTGTGGAGTAAAGCAACAGCCAGTAGACAAGCAAAGAAAAACCAGTTGGCTACATACAATATAGGTTGATTACGAACGCGAAGGGTAGAGATATAAACCCACAAGAATAAACCCCACACCACAATCAATAGTAGATCTATTGGCCATTCAAACTCTGCGTACTCCCGTGCCTGAACATAGCCGAAGAGTTCACTCAAAATGCCTGATATTAAGACAACTTGCCATCCCCAAAAGGTGACTTGGGCTAATGCTGGGTACGCCAAACGTACTTGGCAGGTACGCTGTAGCACATAGTAGGCAGTAGCAAATAGCAGACTTCCACAAAAACCAAAAAGCATCAGAGTTGTGTGAACAGGACGCAACCGACCGAAACTAATGGCCGGTGTGTGAAAATTCCAATCAGGCAACACCAGTTCGACGGCCAAATAAACCCCAACCAGCATCCCAAGTATCCCCCACACCACTGCCATTTCTAAAAATCGACGAATGGCAGCGTACTCGTACTGTTCCATGGCGCGGGGAATCTTGGGTGTTCTTTCCAACATGGTTTTTACTCGGGGTCTACTAAAGGTTTACTTTAACTTTTGGAAAATTAGGGTTCCGTTGGTGCCACCAAATCCAAAGGAATTAGACATAGCAACTTCAATGCGCATTTGCCTTGCCACGTTTGGAACATAGTCCAAATCACACTCTTCGTCAGGATTTTCTAAATTGATGGTAGGAGGTGCCATTTGGTCCCGAAGAGCTAAAACGCAAAATACGGCTTCCATGCCACCTGCAGCCCCTAATCCATGTCCGATCATCGACTTTGTGGAGCTCACAGCAAGTTGGTAGGCATGAGATCCAAAAACTTTCTTGACTGCTCGGGTTTCTGCTAAATCTCCCAACGGCGTGGAAGTACCATGCGCGTTGATGTAATCCACCTGTTCAGGACGCAACTTAGCATTTCTCAAAGCAGCAGACATGCAGCGAGCCGCTCCCTCTCCGTCTTCTTTAGGGGCGGTCATGTGGAAACCATCCCCACTTAGCCCAAACCCAACCAACTCAGCATAGACCTTCGCACCACGTGCCAAAGCATGTTCGTATTCTTCTAAAACCAGGATTCCGGCACCTTCGCCAATGACAAAACCATCTCGATCGCGATCCCAAGGCCGACTGGCTTTTGTGGGCTCGTCGTTTCTAGTTGAAAGTGCTTTTGCAGAAGAAAAGCCTGAAACCCCTAGAGGGCACGTGCACATTTCTGCGCCACCTGCCACCATGACATCCGCATCACCATATTCGATAAGGCGACCTGCATCCCCAATGCTATGAGTACCTGTCGCGCAAGCAGTCACAATAGAGAGATTCGGCCCCTTGAGTTTGTGAAAAATAGAAAGGTTCCCAGAAGCCATGTTGACAATGCAACTAGGCACAAAAAATGGAGAAACCCGACGCGCTCCAGATTTGACGAGAGTATCTCGGGCAACTTCAATGCCTGGCAAACCACCCATGCCAGAGCCAATCTCTACGCCAATTCGTTCTGCGTTGGTTTCTGTAATTTCTAGTCCAGAATCCTGAAGTGCTTCCTGGCTGGCGGCAATGGCATAGTGGATAAAAGGATCCATCTTCTTTATCTCCTTGGGCGGAAGATAACGAGAAGCCTCAAATCCACGGACGGTGGCGGCAATGCGCACGGCATACGTCGACACGTCAAACGACGTGATGGGACCCACACCACTTTGCCCTGCCAAAATGCCTGCCCAGGATTCCTGAACAGACAATCCCAACGGAGAGACCATGCCCAATCCAGTGACCACTACCCGCCGCTTATTCAATGCGCACCCCTGTTTAGGTCAAAAATTGGGGGCGTTTTAACGCCCCGCGGTCTTCCGCAGCAGAATTTACTTTTCGTGGGACAATATGTATTGAACAGCTTGTTGAACAGTAGTGATCTTTTCTGCGGCATCATCTGGAATTTCGATTTTGAAGGCTTCCTCGAGCGCCATGACTAGCTCTACGGTGTCGAGGGAATCTGCGCCCAAATCATCAACAAACGAGGCCTCTAGTGTTACCTCATCTTCCTTTACTCCCAGTTGTTCCACGACAATTTTACGGACGCGCTCTTCGACGTTGTTACTCATAACACTCCTCATCATAAAATCCCTGATTTCAACAGGGTAGGGCAAAAGCCCTCGATGGATGACCCTAAACTACCTCGCAAACCGCTCTAGGGTGTTGCGCAAGCCGTTGGGATCGGACAGGGGATAAGTCTCTATCCCTTTCTCAATTCGTTTATTTAATCCGGAAAGTATTTTTCCAGGCCCACATTCTATCAAATGGGCAATGCCTGCTTTGGCCATGGCTTGGACACATTCTACCCAACGTACTGGAGAATGGAGTTGGCGCGCTAGGGCGTCCCGGATCTCGCTTGGCTCGGTAGGTGTAGCTACGTCTACATTATTGATGACAGGAATTTTTGGGGTAGAAAACGAAACGTTCTCTAGGCGAATCCGAAGTTTTTGAGCAGCTTCCATCATTAAAGAACAATGGGATGGTACACTCACGGGCAACAGGATTGCACGTTTTGCGCCTAATTTTTTGGCTTGATCAATGGCGCGCAAGACAGCAGAGCGATCACCCGCAACCACGACTTGTCCTGGCGCGTTTAGGTTCACTGGTGTTACTACATCCGCTTCTGCGGCAACAGCACAAACAGCAGCGACCTGCTCTTCTGCTAAACCCAAAATGGCTGCCATGGCACCAATTCCTTCTGGCACGGCTTCTTGCATGTAACGACCACGATCTGCCACCAGCAGGATCGCTTCTTTGAAACCAATAGCTTCGGCACATACCAAAGCGGTGTATTCCCCCAGACTGTGGCCTGCCATTCTAGCGGGTAGGACGCCACCTTGAGATCGCCAAAGACGCCACATAGCCACACCAGCTGCAAGCATTGCGGGCTGGGTATGTTCTGTTTTGTTAAGCTTTTCTTCTGGCCCTTCCTGCACCAGTTGCCACAGGTCAACTCCTAAAACCGAGGAAGCCTCTGCGTAAGTTTCTACAATTTGGGAGTTTGCAAAACTACCATTTGGAAGATCTGAAAACTCCCGTAGCATCCCCACAGATTGAGAGCCTTGGCCCGGAAAAACAACGCCTAACTGTTTGTGTACCATGATTCGTTACGCGGTCTGTTTCAACATGGGAGAGAGTATACCTAGGATTTTACCAGGCTTCTCTTCTAAATAGTAGTCTCGCAAATCAATGCACACCACAGTTGAAATGCCTCTTGAACTCCTCGCAGGGTAAAATCACTGTTAGATATCTTCTAATACCGAACCAAAGCCGACCCCCAAGTAAACCCAGCTCCGAAAGCTTCTAGTAAGAGTAGATCCCCACGTTTAATCCGACCATCCCGTACTGCCTCATTCAAAGCAAGTGGCACTGAAGCGGCCGAGGTGTTGCCATGGTACGCAATCGTTTTAACTACTCGTTCTATTGGTAAACCTAATTTTCTAGCCGTGGCTTCAATAATTCGATGATTTGCTTGGTGCGGTACTAACCAATCGAGATCCGATTTTTGCATCCCATTGGCAGCCAGTGCCTCTTGAGCGATAGCTCCGAGCATCCGCACCGCGTGCCGAAACACCTCAGCACCTTGCATCGACATAAAACCACGAGAGGTACCCAACTGGTCGTAGCCTTGACCAATGCCCCAAGGCACGGTAAGTAACTCTTTATAACGACCATCTGCTTTGATGTGTGTAGAAAGGATTCCTGCTTCTTCCGAAGCCTCGAGAATGACGGCACCAGCCCCGTCTCCGAACAGGACACAGGTGCTTCTATCATTCCAATCTAAAATTCTGGAATAACTTTCGGCTCCCACAACCAGAGCCCGGCGCACATGACCTGTTCGAATAAATTGATCTGCCACGGAAAGGGCATACAAAAAACCAGTGCACACGGCCTGAAGATCAAAGGCTGCACAACCTTGTGCCCCAATGCGTTCCTGAACAAGGCAAGCCGTTGAGGGATACACCCGCTCCGGTGTCGTCGTGGCCACAATGATTAAATTCAAATCAGAAGCTGCTATTCCTGCCATTTCTAAGGCTTTTTTGGCCGCTTCTGTCGCTAAATCACAAGTTCCTTGGCCTGGCGCGACGATGTGACGTTCACGAATGCCCGTGCGTTCTTGGATCCAATCATCGGTTGTATCGACCATGCCTTCTAATTCTGCGTTGGTCAGGATACGCTCAGGCAAATAGCCCCCAACCCCTATGATCCTAGATCGCTTCATGAAGTTTTATCCCTGAGTCATCTTGTATTTTTTCAAAAAGATCATGCAAAGTTGATCAGTCTACTAGAGTAGCAAATTTTGGCAATCTCTACTCCTCTTTACCACTATCAAAACGGTAACTGCGCAGTTTTAGTGTCCTACTGTTTTCTTTCACAGTGCGAACTGTCTCTTCAGAAAAACCAGACAAAGATTTTGCCGAAATCCCCAACATGATGCTTACCTCAGCTCCTGGAGTAGAGGCAAGGTGGGCAATAATCTCTTCAGCAATCTTGATAACCTCTTTTGTAATTTGTTCTGGGTTTAGGTGAGCTAAGCCATCAAATTGTGTTAGTGGTTTTGGGGGAGGAGTTCTTTTTTCTGAAGAAACTATATCTTGATATTTTTGTTCTTTTTCGACTATTTGTAGAAGAGGCTTTTTTTCCTTTTCTGATTGTTGCCTAGCTACTTCCGGTTTGACTAACAATCCTTGTGTCTCCGGCAAACCACGTCGTTCTTGTAAATTTTGATAATAACCTTTGGCTGAATCCAAGGAATCCGCAAATGCAAAAAAACTCCAACCTTTTAGCCCATCATCAACTGCTTTCAAGAGTGCTTTGTCAGGAATTAAGAATCGATCCAAATACAAGTAAGAGGCAAAGTATTCGATCAACTTTTCTATTTCCACGTGGTCTCCTGCCCACAGTGGGATCTCATCCATTCTTTCTCGCAAAATTTTAGGGCTAATGGAACGTATACAACGCGAAGATTTTTCTAATGCTTCTTTAATGCGGCGAGTAATGGGGTCCTTTCCAGGATTGAGTGGAACACAATCTAAAAAAAAGGTTCCTTTCGGATTTTCTTGGTATGGAATCAATAAATGTAGGTAAGTTTCTGAAATTCGAAATTCAATAGTTTCTTTTGCAAATTTCCTTTGTTGTTCTACTTGTGCTACTTGGGAAGTAGACAAATCTAACTTCTCTTTGTCGTCCACAATGGAAGACCAGGCGAGGTGTCTACGTACTGCCTCTTCTAATTCTGGTGCTCTTCGATCGTCTGCTGCTAAAAATATCAACATATTCTGGTAAAGGCGTGGTGTATTTCCACGAGATTTCAAAATTCCAGTCGCTATTTCTTCCGCAATATCGATTGTTTTCTTTTGGTGAATCTTAGAATAGAGATTTGTGGCAAGTGCTTGATGGTGGGGATGTTCCGGACTGAGGACAACAAGCCTCACCTGTCGTTCATCAGGTACATCCGCTCCAGAATTAGGAAAGACATCAATCTTTTGTAACTCTTCCGCAGCAAAAATTACTTTTTTGATCCACCCTCCCAATTCATGTAATACAGCATTAGGTTCTTTTTTTAGATTTTCTGCTCGCTCTTCAGCCAGTTTAGATAACGTGGGCTGAATAGAATACCAATATCTTGATCCACCCTGATAAAGATAAGTAGCCGAAGCAGTCAATCGATGTAGTGCGTCTCCGAATAAAGAAGGGGAATTACCTGGCAACGTACAACCCAGTTGAACACGCTTTACTTCAATCCCGCGATGTGCTGCTTCTTGAATAGGTGCAGAACCCAAATAGACCGTCCTAGCAACTCGCTTAAAAGCATGTACCACTCCAAAGCTCTTAAAATCTTTATCCATTTTACTGGGCAAAGAATTAGGACCATCTACTTCTGCATCAATGATGGGAGACCAATTATCCTGAAGGTAACGCATCAATTCTGGCTGAATTTGTTCATCTCCTACAGGAATATGGGCTGGCAAAATCAGTGGTGCGGGATCCCCTGATTGCCACAATCGATGTAATACCGTTGCCAAAAATCGTAAAACGCCGCGAGTTCTTTGGAATTTCGGCAAAGTAGACCAGTCTTGGTACAACCTTTCGAACACTTCTGGGTGAATTGGATAAGAATTTTTAATCTTTTGAAGATAAGCAGATTTGTTACATTCTTCTGGGAACTCAGTAGAATGTTTTTGGTACCATTCCCATAAAAGTTTTGCAGTCACATCACGATCTGTGAATTGTTTTGGATGCGAAAAAGGTTGAAACAAGCGACGCCGCACAATTTCAAAACCTTCTTCCATGCTGGCAGGTCTCCAAGGGGCAGCTAAACGTCCTACCACATGTCCCAGACGATATAATGCCTCTTTTCCTTTTTCGCCTCCTGCTTCTAAATCACTATCAGAAGCGGGTAAACTCACGACCAACAGAGTGTTTTTAGAACCCGTCGCAGATTCTGTCAAAGACTGTGCAAAAGTAAATTGTGTTTCAAAAGTTCCTGCAGGTAAAACGCCTTCTTTATTGTGTAATTGTCTAGCGTAGGCTACCCACTCATCTATTAAAATCAAACAAGGTCCGTATCGATCGAATAAAGAACGTAATGGATCCCCAGGATTCGTTCCTTTTTCATCATCGTTTCGAACCAATTCGAAAGCTTCTCGACCTCCTAACTGCCAAGCCAATTCTCCCCACCACGTTCTTACCAACGTTCCATCTGGTTTTTTAGACGGATTTCCCGGAGAAATCTTGGTTCCTACTAAAACTGCTTTTTTCACGTTTCTCGGAAGAGAAAGATTAGCGGATTTTAACACCGGCTCAATGTCAGGCAATGCCGTCGCGGACAAATTCGAAAACAGGTGATATAGTGCCAATAAAGAATGGGTTTTGCCTCCCCCAAAATTAGTTTGTAATTGTACGACTGGATCTCCATTTCCAGTAGATAGTCTTTTAACTGCACCCACCAATAAAGTCTTCAGGCTTTCCGTTAAATAAGTCCGACGGAAAAACTCAATAGGGTCTTGATATTCAACATCTGCTTTTTCTAGGTGCACCTGCCAAAGGTCTGCTGCAAATTCAGCCTGTTGGTATTTTCCGCTGGCCACATCTTCGTGGGGAATGGCTATTTCTCTCCAAGGCCGTAGCCCAGTAGAGACATTCCCACTAATGTTTTCTATCTTTCGTTTTTCTCCACGTACTTGTTCCTCAAAACGAATCCTAGACAATTCAAAACGTAGTTTTTCAACTTCATCGGCTTGAGGTGCGGAAACCGCAGACAACAAACGTCCCATAGAATCCAAAGCACGGTCTACATCGTCTCCTGAAAACTTTTCTTGATGTGCCCATCGATTCCTCCATTCTCGGAGTTCGTGGGCTAAGTTTTTCTCAAAAATCCCTAATTTTTCTCGAAAAATATCGTACCAAAGTTCTACTATCACTCGGAGCAATGCAGCGGCATCCCACTCCAATACTGTTTTCCCTTCTAAGATTGGATCTTCTACAAAAGTTCTCAACTTTTGGTAAGAAAAGTTTTTATTGTCGACTGCTCGCGCCATTTCACGGCTTACAAAAGGTGCCAAGCCAGCTTTCAATAGTTCCATTCCCTTGGCAACACGTTCATAGTTGGTCACGACTTTTCCCCAATGCTCAAACTTCCTTGTGCTTTACTTTCCCCCACGTGAGGAGTCAATTTTTCGATGTCAATCCACCTCTGCACCAGATCATTATACAAAACGGCTTCTTTAGCCATTTTCATAGACTCGCAAAGAGTAAATAAGCGATAACTCAAAATGGGCACGTTGCCTACACTATCTCCCAACTGCGCGAATAATTTCGCAGTAGATTCTTCTCCATGCACACTGAGTCTTCGAATCAACTGATGAGTGGCTCGCCATGTCGTCACTTTTTCAGTAGGAAACCAGTCTGGATTCAATTCCTCTTGAGGGAATAATCGAACTTTTCCTGAGTGGCTCTCTACCATGCCTGCACCAATGAGCTTTTCTATGCTGGTGTTTCTGGCTTTAGAAAGCGTTTCTGCCGCACCATACAATCCAGTTTCAAATCCGTGTTGTTCAAACCAAGTCAGTGCCCAACGGCTTTCCGAATCTAAAGTGCTGTTTTGTTCTGAAAGCAACTCCCCAAGACATTCATCGATCCTAGCCAAGGCTTCTCGTACTGACATTTCTTTTTCTTCTGCGTCAATGACTTTGGCATTTCTGCTGAAAACGGCCATGCCTGGGCCTATTGCCGCTTGGGCGAAATCCACTGGAGAAATATTGGCCTGTTGCAAAGGAATCATGGCAGCGGGCAATTCGGACTGCAAAGCACGCAAAAACCGAAGATTAGACACCGATCGAGCCTCTTTTGGCCTCACTCGGCACACCAATACAATGCTAGAAGCTAGGGCATTGGTACCTAACCCATTAGACCGATTGCTCAACTCCGTTCGGATAGGCCAAGTACCTGTGATTGCAAATCCTGCCTGAACAACAGCCGACAAAAAAGTATCCCAACCTGTGTTGACCTTCCCTTCTGTATCCTTGTTTTCTGTTTGTTTGAAAGCGTAATAAATGGTCACAGGAAAAGCAGGATGCACCTGCTCCGCAAGATTTTGAATCGCTTTTGACATTCCCTCTAAAAAAAAGGATTCTGCTTGGCTGCCGTGGCGGTGCGGTGCCGAAATCAATTCCTGAGCTTTAGGAACCACCATGGTAGAAAACAGAGTAGGGTAAATAGATTTGAGTGATTTTCTCAACCAAATATAAAAGAAATCAGACAAATCTGCGTAGCCAATGTTGTCGTAATAGGGAGGATCCGTAGAAACTACTTTTCTAAAGCTGATCGATTGGGACTCTGCAGAAGATTGGCTTGCTTGCCCATTTTCTTTGGACGGGACTGTACGGACTGCTTTACAAACCCAATCCAACATGGAAGTAAAATTTCCAGAAGAATTACTCATTGGATTCGCTTCGGCAATGTCCCAAGTCATTGGGATTGCTTGCCTTGCAAATGTAGTCCGCACACTTTCTCGTGAACTATCCCAAGTGCAAATCTGAGACCAATGAGCAGAACATCTACTTACTGTGAGGGCTAGGTAGATTGAAATGGCTTCAGAATAAACCCCACCCCCGGCCTCTCCCCCTGACAGGAGAGGGGAGAAAGGCTCTGCTCTAAGACTCTGTTCCTTTTCTTCTGAAAAAGCGACCCCACCCCCGGCCCCTCCCCCTGACAGGAGAGGGGAGAAAGGCTCTGCTCTAAGACTCTGTTCCTTTTCTTCTGAAAAAGCGACCCCACCCCCGGCCCCTCCCCCTGACAGGAGAGGGGAGAAAGGCTCTACCCCAAGACTTTGTACTTCTTCTTTTGACGTGCTTTGTTCCCCCTCTCCTGACAGGGGGAGGGGGTTAGGGGGTGGGGTAATTTTTTCCTGAATCTTTCCTATTTCATGATTAGGCACCCGAAGTACGGTAATGTTTTCTAATGCAAGTGCAGCATCACGTGCTGCGTCGTATTCGGCTTGTTGTGCGTGAACTTCACCGTCTAGTTCTATAGCCAAACGAAGTTCTGCACAATAAAAATCAACAATGAATCCCCGAATGACTTGTTGTCGTCTAAATTTCAGCCCCTGACAACGGCAATCTCGTAGAAACTCCCAAGCTCGTGCTTCTGCGCCTGTAGGAAGTTTGCGCATTTGCCTGGCAAAATTCAGTTTTTCGGCACTCACCTGGGCAGATCGCGTAATGCCGTAGTGTTTCGCTAATTCCGTGCTTTGTTCCTTTTCTTCTGAAAAAGCGACCCCACCCCCGGCCCCTCCCCCTGACAGGAGAGGGGAGAAAGGCTCTACCACAAGACTTTGTTCCTTTTCTTTTGTCGTGCTTTGTTCCCCCTCTCCTGTCAGGGGGAGGGGGCTAGGGGGTGGGGTAATCTTTTGAGAAATATAATCTTCCCTTACCTTTTCCTGAGCTTCCTTCACTAAATCTGAAAAGGTGGTCAGGGCTACTAATTGGCGTGGGGAAAACAAACTAGACCATTTTACCATTCCATATTCTTGCACTCTAAAACCCAATGCTCTTTCTGGTAACTCTGCATCTGGAATATCTATTGGCCTCGCACTTCTCGCAATCTCCTCCATTTCTTTAGTAGAAGGTAAATAAACTCTTCCATGATTCCCATCTGCCACAATGGCAATGAGTGTACTTCCCATTCTCCCATGCTTCCCTTCTTTTCGAATGTACTCATATGTAATGGGTGCATTTGACATTAAGCACAAAAACGAAGCTCGTTTTCCTGCAGAGGTTCCCTTTTTTACTTTTTCCTCATTATCTGGTTCCCCGATCCTCACCCTAAACCAATACCCCCCTTCTTCCAAAACAGGTTCTAAATAGGCTTCTTTACCAGGTTTGGTAGAGAGCATAAAAGTAGAAATCAAGGGAACGTCGATTCCCGAAAAAGCAGGATTGGGACTTTTCACCGTTCTAGCCCAAAGCCACGCAATGACGGTCAATTCTCTTCCAAGGTAAGGTGCTAGGTCGTTTCGGTCTAAGAGCATTTCCTCAGAAATTTTGATTTTTGGATAAAGGTGACCAATCCTTTTTTGGGCTTGATCGCGCATCCATTGGCCATAGTATTGGATGTCCTCGGCCAACCCAGAAGCACCACGCCAACTGCCGGTGTTGGTGGCGTTTTCTCTGGCAATGGGATTCACGGGAGGACAGTTGGCAAATTTTGGTGGGATCTCAATCATCGCCTTGTTGATCAACACGGCCACGGGATTAAGATCGGAGGCATGGCTTTCTAAGCCAAGACGCTGCGCCTCTAGTGGAAGAGCACCACCACCGGCAAAAGGATCGTGAAAAGCAGGAATCCGCTCGGGATCAAAAAGTTCTTTGGCGTTGGGATGATCGGCGTTGTCTCGACAGGTTCGAACCCAACTTTTTTTGATTTCGTCGTGGGCTCTTTGGAAAACTTCTGGTTTTCCGGTGTTTTCCCAAAGGACCAATTCTTCGATAATCTTAAAAAGAGCTTGGCGTTTTTGTTCTTGGTCTTCTAGGCTGGGAAACTCTTCTGGGCAGGCCGAGGGATCATCGACCATTTGTGCAAAGAGAACAGCACGAGCTGTGGCTAGAGGCCGCCGAGCCCACCAAAGATGCAAAGTAGAGGGGTGTCCGTGGCGAATAGATTTTTCACGAACGCTGGCCTCGTTGATCTTCTCGAGGGGAAGGGCAACTTCGATAAGCTTTTTTCGAAAAAACATTGGGAACCTAAGGAGGGGTGGTATCCCCCACAGTGTGCGACAGACCTTATCCTCGAACCAGAGGTTGAAGGTGGGAACATCGGCATGATCCTGGGCTTCCACAAGAGGCGGAAGCACGCCAACCACGACACTTAATCCCCGGGCTTGTAATTTAGGCTCAAGGTTTACCCGGCCTGCCCACGAACACTATGAAGGACACCATAATTAGAATAAACGATATTCAACCAATTTTCAAGACCGCGTCAATTTTTTCTTGAAGATGGCGAACTCGAAGGCTGACTGCTTGTGCATACTCGTCTTTTTCGGCTTTGTATTGTAAGAAATCGTAGGCGAGATTCAGAGCAGCCATAACGGCAATGCGTTCGTTCCCTAAGACGCGGCCTGCGTCTCGGATCTCTCGCATTTTGGAGTTGAGTAGTTGGGCGGCTTCGGACAATGCCTTGCGTTCTTCTTCGGGACAGTTAACACGATACTCTTTGTCGAGGATGCTAACAGCAACCACGGGGATCGATTCTTTGGAGGATTCTTTAATGGCCATACGTGCAACGAAGTCCTATTGTTCCTGAACGACAGCAGAAGATTCTAAGAGCTTCAATCGAGAGACCATGGCTTCCATTCGGGTCCGCGCGATGCCGTACCGTTCTAGGAGTGCGGCGCGCTCTGCTTCCCAACCTAGGCGTTGTTCGTGAAGGGAAGAAACTTCTTCCTGAAGGTGGAGGCAACGGCGTGTAAGCTCGTCGACACGCGCTTCAAAAGCATCCCAAATACCACGTTTATCTAAAGGAATGGCCATTTTTTCATATAAAAAAAAGAGTTACCGTATTTTAAGGTGGAAACTGATTAAAAAAGAACGGAATGTATCCGTTAATACTAGAAATTATGATACCAAAAGGACAGAAAAAAGTGCAATTTATCCGAAAGGGAGGGATTGCCTTGCCACGCTAGAATTTGAATGGCAGAATGAGACTAGCTGGTGGTTTCAGATTAGCCAGTGGCTGGCGGCACGGTGTAGCACCCATTTAGGTAAGAGGATTTTATGTCCAAGTTAGTTAGACCCCATGGGGGCGGTGAGCTAAAGCTCCTTCTACTTCAAGGAGAAGCTCGCGCAGCAGAGTTGGCGCGCGCGGCTACTCTTCCTAGAGTGCGGTTATCCTCCCGAGAGGTCGGGGATCTGATCATGATGGGAATCGGTGGATTTACTCCACTCGACGGATTCATGACCCACGCCGATTGGGAAGGTGTGTGTGATGGCTACAAAATGGCCAGCGGTCTCTTTTGGCCCATCCCAGTTACCCTTTCCACGGACAAAGCCACGGCAGATGCCCTCAAGATAGGAGGCAGTATCGCCTTAGTAGATGGTGAGACTGACGAAATCATGGGGACCATGAAGGTCACCGAGAAGTACACCATCGACAAAGAGCACGAGTGCATCATGGTCTACAAGACCACTGACCTAGAGCACCCGGGCGTTAAGATGGTCATGGATCAGGGGGAAGTCAATCTAGCTGGTCCAGTCAAAGTACTCTCAACGGGTGATTTTGCAGAGAAATACGGCGATCTGTTCATGACGCCTGCAGAAACTCGCACCCTTTTTGAATCGAAAGGGTGGAGCACGGTCGCGGCCTTCCAGACCCGCAACCCGATGCACCGTTCCCACGAATTTCTTGCCAAGATTGCAGTAGAAGTCTGTGATGGCGTGTTGATCCATTCCCTATTGGGCAAACTAAAACCCGGGGATATCCCAGCCGACGTCCGCGCCAGGTCTATTGATACTTTGGTTGAAAACTACTTTACTAAGGATACTGTAGTGCAGGCAGGGTATCCGTTGGATATGCGGTATGCCGGCCCGCGTGAGGCGTTGTTGCATGCCTTGTTCCGCCAAAACTATGGTTGCTCGCATTTGATCGTAGGACGTGACCATGCTGGCGTGGGTTCGTACTATGGCCCATTCGATGCCCACCACATTTTTGACGAAATTCCAAAAGATGCACTTGAAACCAAACCTCTAAAGATCGATTGGACCTTCTGGTGTTACCGTTGCGGCGGCATGGCTTCAATGCGTACTTGCCCTCATGGCGACAAGGATCGACTCTTGCTGTCTGGCACTAAGCTCCGCAAACTTCTTTCAGAAGGTGGAGAAGTACCTTCAGAGTTTAGCCGTGCGGAAGTGTTGACGATTTTACGAGAATATTATGCAAGCCTACAGTCTCACGAGAAAGTAGAAGTAAAACTTTCAGGACATTCTGGTAGGTAGTCGCGGGTTTTCCGTAAAGATACTATTTTGCCATGCGGGATATCCCGAATGGGGTAGGGTAGTATTTGTTTTTCCCAAAAGTTTTTACAATGGGATAGAAGCGCGATTGAACGAAGCAATGGGATACGCGCCTAGAGTTTAGAGTTAAGTAATTAGTAGACAACCCGGAGATAGGCAATGCCAACGTTTGTACGTACGGACAAGTGTGACGGCTGCAAGGGGCAGGACAAAACTGCCTGCATGTACATCTGCCCACACGATCTGATGAAGCTCGACAAAGATGGGTCAGAAACTGGGCATGCAATGCGTGCTTTTAACCAAGAACCCGAGCAGTGCTGGGAGTGCTATTCCTGCGTTAAGATTTGCCCGCAGAATGCCATCGAAGCACGTCACTACGCAGATGTCGTTCCTTTGGGCGGCTCTGTTCAACCTTTGCGTGGTTCTGACTCGATTCTGTGGACTATCAAATTCCGCAACGGGACCATGAAGCGATTCAAGTTCCCAATCCGCACTACCCCAGAAGGCTCGATTGATCCTTACGGCAGCAAGCCTATGCCGAAGATGGCCGACATCGGCAAGCTCGGATACTTCACGGACGAAAACGGCTTCCGCGCTGGCAACCCCGCTGAACTGATCCGTAAGTAAACAGCAGAATATCGTCCTACCTTATTTTCGAGTAGAGAAAACATGTCCGGTACTTTTGGCAATCCCGAAGTCGTGCAGGAAGAAGTAGATATCCTGTTGATTGGTGGCGGTATGGCCTGCTGTGGCGCCGCTTATGAAATGATGCGTTGGGCCGAAGCCCTCAAAGCTGAGACGGGCCAAGAGCTCAAAATTAAGTTGGTAGACAAAGCTGCTATGGACCGCTCCGGGGCCGTAGCACAAGGTCTGTCTGCTATTAACACCTACATCGGCACGGAACAAGACCCAGCCGACTACGCCCGTATGGTCTCTAATGACCTCATGGGCATTACCCGTGACGACTTGGCCTATGACCTAGGCCGACACGTCGACGAGTCCGTCCACTTGTTCGAAGAGTGGGGCCTTCCGATCTGGAAGCTCGACGAAAATGGCGAGCGTCATGACGGTTCCAAAGGCTACCCAGCCCTGAAAGATGGCGGCAAGCCAGTCCGTTCCGGCAAATGGCAGATCATGATCAATGGCGAATCCTACAAGTGGATCGTCGCTGAAGCCGCCAAGAAAGCCTTGGGAATGGAACGCATCCAAGAGCGCGTGTTTATTGTCAAGCTGGTCAATGACAAGAACGACAAGAATCGCGTCGCAGGAGCCGTAGGCTTCTCCGTTCGTGAACAGAAAGTCTATGTTTTCAAAGCCAAAGTAATCCTGTTGGCTGCGGGTGGGTGTGTAAACATCTTCCGTCCACGATCTGTGGGTGAAGGCACAGGCCGCGCTTGGTACCCAGTGTGGAACGCAGGTTCTACCTATTCCATGGCTGCCGAAGCAGGTGCTGAGCTGACCATGATGGAAAACCGATTCGTACCAGCCCGTTTCAAAGACGGTTACGGTCCAGTCGGTGCTTGGTTCTTGTTGTTCAAAGCCAAGGCCACCAATGCGGTTGGTGAAGTCTACATGGAGACCAATAAGAAGCTCCTGGACGACTATCCTCCCTACGGTCAAGCTGCCGTCCCCGCTTCTTGCCTCCGTAACCACTTGATGCTCAAGGAAATGCAAGAAGGCCGCGGCCCCATTTATATGGACACCGTGACCGCCCTTGCCAAGATGCGCGAAGTCCTCACCCCACGTGAGGTCAAGCACTTAGAAGCCGAAGCATGGGAAGACTTCCTTGACATGTGCGTAGGTCAGTGTGGCGTTTGGGTTGGTGAGAACATTGAGCCAGAGAAGAAAAACTCTGAGCTGATGCCCACTGAGCCTTACCTCCTCGGTTCTCACTCTGGTTGCTGCGGAATTTGGGTCTCTGGTCCAACAGACCTCGGTGCTCCTAGCTCCGAAGAGTACGCCGGCATTCCTGGACACCTCCCAAGTGGTTGGAACTGGAACTACCGTTCCATGACCACCGTTAAGGGATTGTTCACTGCTGGTGACGGCGTGGGTGCTTCTGGCCACAAGTTCTCCTCTGGCTCTCATGCCGAAGGACGAATTGCAGCCAAGTCCATGATCCGTTTCGCCCTTGACAACAAGGACTGGAAACCGGAACTCGACACTTCACCAGAAGCCTTGGTCGAAGAGATTTACAAGCCAGTTCGTACTTTCTTGCAGTTCAAAGACTACACCACCGCTATCGACGTGAACCCGCATTACATCACGCCGAAGATGTTGCAGTTCCGCCTGCAAAAGATCATGGATGAGTACGTTGCTGGTGTGGCGACCTACTACAAGACCAACGCACACATGCTGAAGGTCGCTGAAGAAAAACTGGAAATGCTCAAGGAAGATGCTGAGAAGATGCGTGCCAAAGACCTCCACGAGCTGCTTCGTGCTTGGGAGAACTACCACCGTATCTTGACTGCAGAAGCCCACATGAAGCACATCCAATTCCGTGAAGAGAGCCGTTACCCCGGCTTCTACTACCGGATGGACAAGAACTTCGTGGACGAGCAGAACTGGAAGTGCTTCGTGAATTCCATTTACGACAAGACTTCCAAGCAGTGGACCGTGTTCAAGCGCAAGCATGTCGACTTGGTTGACAAATCCAAGTTGTTCAAACCAGCTAAGCACTAAGTCTAAGTCAAGCTGACCTGAGAAGCCGGACGCCGCAAGGCGTCTGGCTTTTTTTATTTTTGAAAAGCTAGAACCGGCACTTGTCGAAAATCATGCAGTTAGATTTACAACCTTACCAAGACATGCCACCGGCTCGGCGTTGGTGGGTTGCCTACAGTGGTGGTGTAGATTCACACTGTCTTTTGCATGCACTGGCACAGCAGGCTCCTCCTGGATTGATTGCAGCAGTCCACGTAGACCACGGTATTCACCCTCGCTCTGCGCAGTGGGTGCGCCATTGCGCGGCGGTTTGTTCTGAATTAAAAATTCCTTTCCATTGGTTTCGTGTCCAAATTTCTCCGGGGCCTGGTTTAGAGGCCATTGCTCGAGAAGCCCGTTACGCCGCCCTCGCAAAAGTGGTTGGTTCAGGAGAAATCGTATTTACAGCCCATCATCAAGACGATCAAGCGGAAACTCTAGTTTTACAACTCTTGCGTGGGTCAGGCCCTCGTGGCCTTGGAGCAATGCGCAAAATTGTGCCATTCCATAAAGGATATTTAGCACGACCGTTGCTTGCAATTTCCAAAAAAGAAGTTTTGGCTTATGCAAAAAAATTTGGTTTACATTGGATAGAAGACGAAAGCAACGTAGATTCTCGAATCCCTAGAAATTATTTACGGAACGAGGTATTGCCGGCACTCGAGTTGCATTGGCCTTCCACAATAGCCGTTTTAGCAAGATCCGCGGCTCACCAAGCAGAAGCATCCGAACTACTAGATGTTCTGGCTATTCAAGATCTTAAAACTGTGGTGGGGTCTCGTCCAAAGACTATACAACTTGACCGGTTGTCTCAATTTACTTCTTCTCAAGTTAGCAACTTACTGCGTTACTGGATAAGGGATCAAGGTCATCTAGTGCCTTCTACTGCTGTGCTTCAGCAGGTTTTAGAAATTTTAGGAGCACGTTGGGATGCCACACCTTTCGTGGCATGGGAAGGCGCGGAAGTACGACGCTATCGAAACCTTTTGTATTTGATGCGACCTCTTGCACCCTTACCAGCCCCAGACTGGCAAACCACTTGGAATCTAGCAGAACCCCTCGTACTTCCTTGGTGTACTCTAGCAGCCCAACCTGTCATTGGGTCAGGGTTTCTTATAAACCAAGTAACCGTGCGTTTACGTCGGGGTGGAGAGCGTTTCGATTTTGGTTCTCACCATCGCCCACTCAAAGATCTTTGGCAAGCCGCAGGCGTTCCACCATGGGTGCGCGCTAGAACACCCCTTCTTTTCGAGGAAGAAACACTGGTGGCAGTACCGGAACTAGGCGTGTGCAGTTCCTTCCGCCATTGCTTCACAAAACTGGATTTTCAGTACCTAGTACACGCTTAAGTTGGAAGCAGAATAGTTAATCCAGCTCCTTCAAACACCCTATTTTCTGAATAGTGGGAATCATGTCGCGAAATGTTCTTCCCATTGTCTTTTCACCAATTGCATGAACCTTCCATTCTTCCTTGTGCCGATAGATTTTCGCCATGATAAGACCAGCATGAGATCCCATCTCACTTAAACTAAAAGTTACAAGCTCATTATTAGAAACACTATCGACAACACGACAACTTGCGTTGGCAATTTTATCAAAAGTTTGTCCGCGGAATGAACTGACGGTAAAAATCAATGTATTAACATTGGAAGATATCTTAGAGAGATCTACTTTAATCACTTCATCATCCCCATCACCCTCCCCAGTAAGATTGTCCCCAGTGTGGGTAATGGCACCGGCCATGCCACTCAACTGACCGAACCATATCTGATCTACTAGGTTTCCCGATTCGCCAAAAACCAAACAAGAGGCATCAAGATCAATAGCAGCTGCTTTCTTGGCCATATCCCACCCAAGACCTACGAAGATATGGCTTAGGGAAGACCCGTTTTTGGATAGACTAACCTTTTGACCCTTGACTAGTGAGACACTCATCAATATCTCCTACAAAATATTAAAGCTGCTAAAAGTTTCCAGTAAGTTAAAAAAGTCTTCTAAACATTAACGCCATAAAACTTTGCTAGTGATGTAAGCCCACCTCCGAACTCTCGTCCGATCGCTTTGAATTCCCAATCGTCGCCACTCCGGAAAAGAGCACCAAAAACCATCGTAGTTTCTTTTGACGCTCCTTCAGACAAGTCGTAACGTGCTATCTCGTGGTTTGTGGCATCGTCTAGAATTCTGATATAGGCTTCAGATACTTGACCAAAGTTTTGTTTACGATCCTCTGCATCATTAATATTTACGCAGAAAAAAATCTTCTCGACATTGTTTGGAATTTGATTTTTTACAACCTTTATTTTCTCATCATCTCCATCGCCTACACCATCTTTACTATCACCACAGTGCTTCACAGATCCACAAGAGGACTCCAAATTATTAAAAAAGATAAAATCAGAATCAGAACGTACTTTATCACCTGCCCCCAATAGGAAAGCGATTGCATCCAAGTCGAATGGCTGCCCACTCTTTGAATCAGCACTCCAACCGAGGCCAACGGTAAAATGACTAGCTTTGGGCGAAGATTTCCTGAGATTTATACTGGATCCCTTTTTTAAGAGGACCGTTTTTGGTTTTTGATCTGATGGAGTGCTAGTCCTCGTATTTACACTGGATACCTGATTGGAAATCGTAAATCCGTTCTCAGAAATGATGTCTCCACAAGTCTTTTTTGCCTGTTCTTCTTTGACATGCATATACACAAGCAAACCAATGATTTTGTCTAAGTCTTGTGCGTCAATACTTCCTAGCTTTGCGCATTCTTGCAACTTCTTCCTCGCAAATACTTTAATTTCTGATTCCAAAATGATAGCACTTTCTATACACGCTTCACGCAACGCTGACTTCGCAACTTCATTGATTAAATTGTAAGGCTCCTTGACACCCTCTTCCTCAAGCACACCCTGTTCGTGAATCGAAATGAAATTGTTGTTTCTTCCTGCCCTTACAACTACTAAACGCTTAAATTTATTTGCTTTTTCGTGAAGAATCTCTTGAGCAGCACCCCTTCCACCAGCAACCAGCCTTTCACAGATAGTGTTAAATATAGCCACGGTTAAATCCTCTCAACTCGTTGGACAATGTTCTAAATGGTAGGCTTCCAATCAACAAAGCACCACTTATAATTGTAGAATTGTACGATGGTAAAAAAAGGATTGTCAAGTTAGCCAATGGGTAAAACTATAAAGCTACAACGATATCCTAAAATCCTTATTTTTCTAACTCACTGCTTTATTTAAAATTTTTAGGAGTTACGCAGTTGGTCAAAATTTGCTAGGATAATAGGATGAACAAAGCAAAATGTACAGAGCAAGATTATATCCAATTTTTAATTGGCACTCAGCGTTCTTATAGTTGTACAGAAGCGGCTA
>Ga0268283_1000636_pt1 | contig 20947 bp, 17 predicted proteins | sample saktaG_13_FD_190140 | JGI IMG/M metagenome (GOLD analysis project Ga0268283, IMG submission 190140) | Saline water microbial communities from Sakinaw Lake, British Columbia, Canada - sak_2013_06_06_36m | ecosystem: Environmental > Aquatic > Non-marine Saline and Alkaline > Saline ... | reverse complement strand
ATGGATTGTGATTAATATGTTGTGTTTTTAGCTATACAGATACTTACAAATCCATCTTGTGGAAAGCAATACCTTAATGGCTTGTAGGAATATAGGCGGAGCAAAAAGGAGAAAGAGCAGTTAACGGAGAATTCAGTATTGAATCCAGACTTAAGTTAAAAGTCCCATAAAGATAAACAATTATCAACGAAAATGGAAATCTATGGTGAAATAAAAAAACCGGGATATACCCGGCTTCTTCAATATTTTGAATGAAAGCTACACCACCTTCACCAGATAATAATTCTTCTTCCCCTTCTGAACAAGGATATAACGATTGTTGAGCAGCATGGTAGCATCTATAAAAAATTCTTCCCCAACTTTTTGTTTGTTCACCTGCACACCACCATCTTTCAACATGCGGCGGGCCTCGCCTTTGGAGGCGAAAATCTGCGTTTTTTCTGAAAGAAAATCAACGATTGACAAGGGATTTGCGATTTCGCTTTTTGCGATTTCGCATTGAGGGACCCCTTCAAAAACACCGAGCAGCGTTTCTTCGTCCAGTTTATGGAGCGTTTCGGTAGTTCCTTTTCCGAAAAGGATTTCAGAAGCTTCAACAGCCGAATGGTAATCCTCCATGGAATGCACACGAATGGTCACTTCCTCGGCAATAGCTTTCTGTAATATTCGTAAATGTGGTGCCGAAGCATGTTCTGCTTCCAGTGCTTCAATTTCTTCGCGGCACTTTATGGTAAAGATCCTGATGTAGTTGGCGGCATCAGCATCAGAAGCATTCATCCAGAACTGGTAAAACTTATAAGGACTGGTTTTGTTCCGGTCGAGGAATAAATTTCCGCTTTCGGTCTTTCCGAATTTTGTTCCATCGGCTTTTTTTATAAGCGGGGTAGTCATGGCAAAGGCCTCGCCACCTCCTTTGCGGCGGATTAATTCAGTACCGGTAACAATGTTGCCCCATTGGTCGCTTCCACCAAGCTGGAGCTTAACGCCCATATTTTTCCATAGCCAGTAAAAATCATAACCCTGCACAAGCTGGTAAGAGAATTCGGTAAAGGAAAGCCCACTCTCCAGGCGTTTCTGAACCGAATCCTTCGCCATCATATAATTGATAGTGATGTGTTTCCCAACATCGCGGATAAAATCGAGAAATGAAAAGTCCTTGAACCAGTCGTAGTTGTTTACAATTTCGGCTGAATTGGCACCACTGTTAAAATCCAGAAATTTTTCCAGCTGGGCGCGCTGTCCGGCGAGGTTATGATTTAGCGTGTTTTCGTCAAGCAGGTTGCGTTCAGCGCTCTTTCCGCTTGGATCACCCACCATGCCCGTCGCTCCGCCAACCAGGGCTATAGGTTTATGCCCGCACCGCTGAAAGTGGAGCAAAGTCATTACCTGCACAAGATTACCAACTCCAAGCGAATCGCTGGTTGGATCAAACCCAATATAACCCTTTACAATTTCCTGATTAAGTAGTTCTTCCGTACCTGGCATAATATCCTGCAGCATCCCACGCCAGCGAAGTTCTTCAATAAAATTCATGATTTTTCTTTTTGCAAAGATAGAAAAACAGTTTGTTTCTGACCGGGAAGCCTTTCAAATACTGGTATTCAGGACAAGGGTTTTTAACATTGATTAATATCAGCCTATCGTTTGCCCGATATAATATTACTAATTTAGCCGCATGATATTAGTCACAGGTGCCACAGGGTTATTAGGTTCTTATCTGCTCCAAAGCATAATCAGCGATGGATTAGAAGTGAAGGCACTGAAGCGTGCAGAAAGTTCAACCAAGGTAACACAGCGGATTTTCGGGTACATGAGTGTTTATCCTGAACAATTGTTTCAAAAAGTAAACTGGGTGGATGGCGACCTGCTGGATATACATTCCCTGATTGATGCTCTCGAAGACGTGGATCAGGTATATCACTGTGCGGCAGTTGTATCGTTCGATCCAAGGGATAAACCGGAAATTATACGGGCAAATATTGAAGGTACAGCAAACCTCGTTAATGTGTGTATTGATCGAGGGATAAAGAAATTCTGCCATGTAAGCTCAATCGCGGTTCTTGGCCGCGCTGATTACGAAGGGCTTACTGATGAACAATCGCAATGGAAGCCTTCACGAAACAATTCAACCTATGCTATCAGTAAATATGGTGCTGAACGGGAAGTGTGGCGTGGTGCCGAAGAGGGGTTGAACGTGGTGGTGGTAATACCATCAGTGATACTTGGGGCTGGCGAACCAACAAGGAGTTCTGTTCGTCTTTTTCACGCTATCCGGAAGCATTCAAGATTTTATACAGGTGGAATGAACGGATACGTGGATGTTCGTGATGTTGTTAAGGTAATGAGGATGTTGATGGAGGGCTCTGTAACAAATAAGCGATTTGTAGTTAACAGCGAGAATCTTACGTATCACGAACTTTTTACCCTTGTCGCAGAACATTGCAAAACAACAATGCCCCAAATCCGGATACCCCGGGTTGTTCTCTCCTTTGCATGGAGGATAGAGAAGCTGCGTTCAAAAATAACGCGCGTACCGCCATTGGTGACCCGCGAAACAGTGCGAAGTTCACTAAGCACTTATCGATATTCCTCCGATGAAGTAAAGAAAACACTTAACATTGGGTTCATTCCTGTGCGGCAAACTATTGACGACATGTGCAGGTTGATGAAAGACGAAAAGTTGTAAAGATTTCTTTGTCAGGATACTTTTTTATACCTCCACACAGCAAGGCTTAACATAATTGCAGCATACACTGTAATTGCAGCAAAAGGTTTCAGGATATCCTGAAAAACGGATCCTTTGAGCATGATCATACGCATGATCCTTATAAAGTATGCAATCGGGTTAATTGTGTTCAAGTGCTGAGCCCACACCGGCATGTTTTCAACCGGAGTGAACAAGCCGCTCATGAGGATAAAAATAACCATGAAAAACCATGATAAAAACATGGATTGTTGCTGCGTGTTTGAAACAGTGGCCAGAAAAAGCCCAATGCCCATAACGGCGAGGAGATAAACTGAAGCGACACCGAATATTAGCCCTACACTTCCTAAAATCGGTATGTTGAAAACGATTCGGGCAAACAAAAGGCCAAATGCGAGTTCGAATAGGGCGATAAACCAAAAAGGTAAAAGTTTGCCGATAATAAACTGGTATTTTTTGATAGGTGATACATTGATCTGCTCTATTGTCCCGATCTCTTTTTCGCGCACAACATTCATCCCCGAAAGGAAAATACCGATCATTGTAACCAACAGGACCAAAATTCCGGGGACCATATAAGTAATATAATTAAGCTCGGGGTTAAACCAGTAGGAATAAGAAACATTAATAGGATTTGTGAGGAATTCATTGCCAAACTTCTCCAATAGCAAGTCTTTATTATAATCAAGTATTATCGATATACCATAAGCATTCATTAATGCTGCTGCACTTCCATCGATAGCGTTTGTGACTAATTGGAGTTTCGCTTTGTTTTCCTTGTAAAGATCGCGTTCGAAATGCGGGGGAATTACCAATACCTGATGTGCTTTGCCTCTTTTGAAATCAGTAGTAGCCTCATTATAGTCAATATAATAATTATGAATAGTGAAGAATGTGGAACCACTGAATTTGCTGATAAGCTCCCGTGAAACCGGGCTGTTGTCCTGATCAACGATGTCAAGGTTAATATTTTTTATCTCAAAAGTTACAGCATAAGCCAGAATCAGAAGTTGTACTATTGGTATGACAAAAATAATCGGCAACATAGCCTTGTTGCGGAACACCTGGATAAATTCCTTTCGTAATATGATAAGTATAATCCGCATTATTCGAGCCTGATTTTAAATTTTTTGACGCTTAGGCTAATGAATAGAATACACATAAAAAGGATGATTAACGTTTCCTTCCAGATATAACCAAAACCAACCCCCTTAAGCATAATGGCTTTTATGATGACGATAAACCATTTTGGGGGCATAATATTGCTCAGCCACTGAAGAACAACCGGCATATTCTCTACCGGAAAAATGAAACCAGAAAGAAGTATTGTAGGTAACATCAGCGCAAACATGGAGAGCATCATTGCCATTTGCTGACTATTGCTGATTGTCGAAATAAGTATTCCAAGTGACAGTGCCATTACGATAAATAACATACTTTCAGCAAGCAACAAAGCCATGCTTCCCTGAACAGGCATACCAAAAACGAAATAACTCAGAAGAAGGATAGTGATTGCATCTGCGAAAGCAAGAATCACATAAGGGACGACTTTACCAACTACTATCTGTATTGGCCTCAGCGGTGAAACCAGCAGTACTTCCATTGTTCCAAGTTCTTTTTCGCGGGCAATTGAGATAGAAGTCATCATAGCCGAGATAAGCATCAATAGAATTGTGATGATCCCGGGTACGAACATAAAAACACTCTTTAGGCTGGGATTATATAGCAATTTAACCTCAGGTTCTATTTGAAGGGGCAAATGCTTGTCCTTCAAAAGATCGCGCTGGTAATCGTTGAGAATTGAAGTAGTGTAATTTACCAGAAGGTTAGCGGTATTTGGATCAGAAGCATCGGCAATAATTTGTATATTCCCTTTTTTCTCTTTTTCGAGATTAAGGGCAAAGTCGGAGCCGAAAATGATAACTTCTTTAACTTTTCCTTTTCGGAAGCAAGCTCCGATTTCCTTTTCTGACGAAAGTTCAGCAGACAAAACAAAGTATCCGGATGATAATAATTTCTGTGTGATTTCGCGCGAGGCGTAATCTTTAGAATGGTCAAGAATGGCGATGTTAGCATTTTTAATATCATTCGAAATTGCGAAACCGAACAACAACACCTGTACCAAAGGCATTCCGAAAAGAATAATCATTGAGCGCGCATCCCGGAAGATGTGATAAAACTCTTTGATGATAAATCCTTTCATATTGCTATTATGTTGAGTAGTCTTAAAAATCTACTTTAGTCTGAAATATCGAATATCGATTTATTCACTTCTTTCGTGAGATCGCATTGCTATGTTATAATTTCAAAAGTGTACGAACTTCTTAATTCTTAAATCGTTAATCCTTGTTCTTAAATCGTTTTTCCTTACAAACAAATGCTATTGATTAACAATAGGTGCTTTTCGTGCCAGCTTCAGAAAAACTTCGTCCATACTGCTTACACAATAGGTTTGTTTGAGCATTGCCGGGGTATCCAAAGCTTCAATACGCCCGTCAACCATTATAGAAACACGCTGGCAATATTCAGCTTCGTCCATGTAATGTGTTGTTACAAATACAGTTATTCCGCCAAGTGCTGTTTCGTAAATCATATCCCAGAATTGCCTGCGGGTAATTGGATCAACCCCGCCGGTTGGTTCATCAAGAAAGACAATGGATGGGTTGTGTATAATAGCAAGGGAAAATGCAAGCTTTTGTTTCCAGCCCAATGGAAGGCCTTTTGTTTGCTGATCGAGTACCTGCTTAAGTTCCAGTCTTCCGAGAAGTTCATTGGTACGCTCATCAATCCTGACTTTCGATAGGCCATAGATACCGCCATAAAACCTGAAATTTTCCTTCACAGTGAGATCTTCATACAGCGAAAACTTCTGGCTCATATAGCCGATATTTTGCTTTATTTTATTTTGCTGATGATATACGTCAAATCCTGCTACAGTAGCTTTGCCGGATGTTGGTGAAAGCAATCCGCACAATATCCTCATTGCGGTTGTTTTTCCGGCCCCGTTTGCTCCAAGAAAGCCAAAGATTTCTCCTTTAAATACGTTGAAAGTTAGCTGATCGTTGGCAACGAATGAACCGAATTTTTTCACCAGGTTTTCAACTTCGATAACAGGCTTGTTTTGCATTGTGTGTCGGTATGTAGAAGTTATTCTATGCTATGGGCGGATTTTCCTGTTTCCATAAGCCCCATAAAACAGTCTTCTATAGTTGCCTGAATCCTGCCTAATTCAATGTGGGAATCCGTTACCTGTTGAATGAATGAGAGGATTTGAGCTTCTGTAATTGATTCATCCCTCGTAGTAAGGTGAATGCTATCCCCAAATAGATATGCGCTGTGAGCCCCTTCAAAATGCCGCAGGTGTAACAATAAGCTATACATATTCTCGCCTCTGACTGCCCAGAGCTGTTTATGATAGCGATCTATGATTCCTTGCGGTGTATCTATGCTTAACAGAAAGCCTTTCTGCATCAGTGCAACACGGTCGCAAAGGTTGGCTTCGTCCATGTAAGGCGTTGAAACAAGAATAGTGATTTTTTCTTCTTTAAGCCTACGTAAAATTTCCCAGAATTCGCGTCGCGAAACAGCATCAACACCTGTAGTAGGTTCATCAAGAAATAAAACATGAGGACGATGAATCAAGGCACAACAGAGCGCAAGTTTCTGCTTCATTCCACCTGAGAGTTTACCGGCAGGACGATTTCGGAAAGGCTCCAGCTGAACATAAATATCATGGATCAGGCTGTAATTATCGGCAACTGTAGTCTTAAATATGCTTGCAAAAAATTTAAGGTTTTCTTCTACAGTTAAATCCTGATATAACGAAAATCTTCCAGGCATATAACCAACAATTCTCCTGATCTGGCGGTATTGGCCTGCCACATCAAAGCCTTCAACAGTAGCTTTTCCTGAGCCAGGAAGTAACAGCGTTGTAAGAATGCGGAATAGTGTTGTTTTGCCGGCTCCATCTGGCCCTATAATGCCAAAGAGTTCACCTTTGTTCACGGAGAGTGAAATGTCCTGCAATGCTTCATTTTCGCCAAAGCGTTTGCTTACGTCAATCACAGAAACTGATTCCACAGAGTTCATTATTCCGATCAAAGACCTTTTTTCATTTTAAGAATTATTTACGGAGCGTCGCCTCTTTTGTCCACATAGCTGTTTTGCCCAGGCCCATCCATGCTGCTCCAATATATCCCCTTATTTTCAGATTTGTAGAACCTTCAAACTTAATATAGCAATTGTAGGTTTTGCCGCTGGTTGGATTATAAATGCTACCATCGCTCCATTCCTGGTCTCCTTTGTTGTAAGTAAAGTCCTTTAGCATTTCTAGTCCCATAATAGCGCGTTTCTGTAATTTTTCATCAGGATTATGTTTGTCGAGCTTTGGCTTTCCATTTTCATTTGGCTCCTTTAGCCATACAATCTTTCCATAATATTTCCCATTGGAATTCTTATAAATCTGTACCTGCGACTTTTCTTTTTTAGTATCGTCGTCAAGTGTTAGGTAGTATCCCAGAATTTTATCGGCAACAGATTGAGCCATTAGTGATTTGAATGGAAATGCTAAAGGAAGCAATAAACATAGAATTTTTAAGAGTTTCATAAGTTTAAATTTAAGGTTAGAATTATTTAGATTTGCTTTGAAAATTTACTTCTCCAGGCATGGAAATTTTGATGCGGCCATCGTTTGGCACAAGAATTTTTACAGCATAAACGAGGTTAACACGTTCTTCTTTTGTTTGAATTATTTTAGGCGTAAATTCTGCTTTCTGTGAAATCCAGCTAACGGTACCTTCAAGCACCTGATTGTCTTTTCTGTTTTTGTCAATGATAACTTCCACTTTTTGCCCGATTTTAATTCCTGGCAATTGATCGCCTGTAATATATACTCTCAACTCCATTTGGCTGAGGTTGGCGAGCTTATAAAGTGATTTGCCCGGTAAAGCAAGTTCTCCGGTTTCGGCATATTTTACCAGCACAGTGCCATCTGAAGGGTTTAGAACCTGGCATTTGTTAATTGCTTCGTGTGTAACAACAATCTGTTTTTGAACAACGTCCATTTCTTCTACAATGCCGGGTTGTTGGGTTTTTATTGAAGCAATCTGACGGTCAACCAAATTTATTGCACCCTTTATATCATCCATCTGTTTCTGAGTAGCTGCTTTATCAATGAATAGTTTATCAATGCGGGCATTCTCCACTTCTAGGTTTGCTTTTTGCTGAAGTTGTACTTCAATCTGTGCTGCTACTCCAGGAGCACGGGTGGCAATCGCTTTTTTCTGGGCCCGGAGTTGCTCCATTTTTAGGTAAAGATCAGTAGTGTCAATTAGTCCAACTTGCTGTCCGGCTTTGAGCTCTTGTCCTTCTTCCACATCAAACTGCATGATTCTTCCGCTAGCCTCAGCAGAAATGATGATTTCGGTAGCTTCAAAATTTCCGTAAGCATCCGATTTTTCATTACTCCCGCTACAGCAGTAGAGCAAAGCAGAAAGGGCTATTAAAGGATAACTCAGTTTCATGGTATTAATTCTTTATAATGATCTGATAATTTTATAGATTTCCTGTAGCAGCCAGGTAATTTATCCGGGCTTGTTTCAACTGCACCTGGTGTGTTGCCAGGTTAAGTTTCGCCTGCATTTCTGCATTTAGTTCCTGCAAGTAATCAGTAGAAGTAATAACACCATTATCCAGCTGCGAAGAGGCTGATCTGGTAATACTCCCACGCAATTCTATAATCTGGTGGTCGGCTGTAATAAGTTGTTCGTATTTGCTGATATCTGCAATATATTGCTGAACCGCAACAGCCACATTTTTATCATAAGTTTTTTTTTGCGAGCGTGTAATTCCTGCCTGAAGTTCCAGAACATTCGATTCATAATGTGTTTGGTTCCAGTTCCAGAGGGTCCAGGTTAATTTTGCGCCAACAAGATAATAAGTGTCGAATTTGTTTAAGAGCATGTTCAGTCCGGGGCGACCGTAACCAAGAGTTGCAAAACCGGAAACTCTCGGATTAAGCTTTGTATTTACAAGTTTTTTTTGTGAATCGAATCTGGCTAACTGCAGATCGAAAAGAAGATATTCTGGCCGGTTATTTATGAATAGCGAAGTATTTAAAACAGGATCGGGAAGTTCAAAGACAGAGCTGACCGATAACGTATCTGAAATCAATTCAGATAGCATTTTAATAGCAGCCTCCCTGTTGTAGCGTGATTCGGTAATACGTTGTTCTGTCTTTATAATTTCAGCCTTTAAAATATCGGCATTGGATTGTAAAGTGGTTCCATTCCTCACTCCTGACTCAAGCCGGGCTAATTTTGCAGTAAGATCCTCCCTTAGTAAACTATTTAGCTTACTGTTTTCATCAAGAAGCAGGATAGTAACAAAATATTGGTTAATACGCTCTTTAAGTTTATAAAGCTCAGTTTCCAGGTTTTGCTGGTTTAATTTCTGGTTTATATCTTCCAATTCAACCTGCCGCCTGTAATTACCCCCGCTATAAATCACCTGATTTATATCCAAAGTGGCCTTATAAGCGTCATGATCTATTGAAGGAATTGTGATGTTTGGCAGATGAATGGGAAGTTCTGTTACGTCCGACTGGTAAGAGGCTTGTCCGTTAATAGCTACTTGCGGAAGATTGCCGACTATAAGCGTATTGATCTGCTGTTCATGAATTTCGATGTATAATTCACTTTGCCGGACAAGAGGGTATGTGGCCATAGCCTGTTTATAACAATAATCGGGAGTTATTACGGAATTGCTCTGCGACCAGACCGTTTGCGCAAAAAGCACTAATGCAAATGCAAGCACAATAATTCGCATAATTTTCACCATATCAAAACTAAAAAATTACTTAAAGTAAAAAGTCCGTAGAATTGATCAAAGTTGCAAGACCTGAAAAATAAATTTCCCACAAATCAAAGGTAAGAAAATACCTTCAAGTTGATACGTGAAGTTACGTTCTACAATATTGAGTAATTGAAAACCTACAGGAAGAATGGTTTGAAGCTTCCAAACCGTTTGTATTAGTATTATAATGTATGATGCAGGAATAACGGCTAAAGCAAAGAGATTACAATGAACTACGACTTCTGTAAATGCCTCATAGGCATATGAGATCAGGATAGATTATCCGGCAACAGCAACTTTAATTTTCTGTCCGACCTTCAGTCCTTTATCATTCGTAATGTTATTGAGTTTTTTAATGTCGGTAACAGACACGCCACTATATTTTTGAGCAATTTTCCACAAAGTATCCCCTGTTTGAATAGTATAATAGACATACATTATAGTATCGTTATCTTTAACAATTTTATTGCCCGACGAAGTGCTGTTGTTTTCAGTAGTAGCCATTTCCGTAGTAGATTCATCTGAGTTACTGTTGCTCACCACCAATCGTTGTCCGATATTTACCGAATTCGTCTTCAGGTGGTTCCATTTTTTTAGATCAGAAAGGGATACATTGTATTTTTCGGCGATTCTCCCGAGGAATTCCCCCTTCTTAACAACGTGTAATTTTTTTGACACTGGCCGGTCATTAACTACAGGTTTGGCACTAGTATTTTGTACCTGTGCCAGACTTGTATCTTTAACTATTTTCTTATGAGGTGCAGTATAAATTGCAAGTCGTTGACCAGTAGAGACTTTTGAACGTTTCAGATGATTCCATTCCTTGATGTCACCTGTAGTACAATGATATTTCCTTGCAATAGATGCTAAATTTTCGCCACGCCTTACTTTATGTGTAGTTCTGTCATAATCACCGTTCAAATCGTTGGATGTAGCCAGCGTAATCATGTGTTGAAATTCTGATGCATCATAACCCTTTGTTGGGTTATAAGCATATAAGGCTGTCTCATTATTAATAAAGTCAGCTACTGATTTCTTTGGAAGACGTACGAAATAGATTTTCTCACTTGTAGAAGGAATAAATCCTCTTTTGAATGTTGGATTGAGGAACATCAGATCATCCATGGATATTTTCAGTTTCTCAGAAATCTGCGCAAACGTAAGTGGATGTTTTACAGCTACTGTATCAATTTCATAGGCCTCAAGTTTTGGCATTACTGGATAAAGATTATGTTCGTCAGCATAATTCATAACATAATTTACTGCAATAAATGCCGGAACATAATCTCGTGTTTCACGTGGCAGATAGTTTCGTATTTCCCAAAAAGTCATTTTGCCCCCCGATCGGCGGATAGCTTTGTTAACATTGCCTGCCCCGGAATTATAAGCAGCTAAAACAAGCAGCCAGTCATGATAAGTCCGGTAAAGATCCTTGAAATGCCGGCAGGCAGCATTAGTAGCTTTGTAAAAGTCAAGTCGGTCATCCACATAGGAAGTAACATTAAGATCATACATTTTGCCGGTACCAACCATAAATTGCCAGATTCCTGAGGCTCCGACAGGAGAACGTGCATTGCCATTAAGTGCAGATTCCACGATAGCAAGGTATTTCATCTCCTGTGGTATGTCGTATTTGTCGAGGTCTTCCTCTATCATTGGGAAATACATATGAGTTAGCCCCAAAACACGGGATGTGAGTCCTCGTTTCTTCACTGCATAAAGATTTATGAAATCCCTGACATATTTGTTATAAACAAGATCAATCGGGGATGCAATGTCTAAAAGCTGAATACGCGAATAGTAGATAGAATCGCTATACGTTGGAACGAAGTTAGGTAAAAAGTTGTACTTGCTTTTGTTATTGTTGTTGCGGATGTTAGCTGTGTTTTCGAAATACTTCAGATTTGATAAGCTGTCAAGTGCACTAACTACAAAGTTGTCGTACACAAAATCCTGATTTGTATCTGGTACGGAATCGTTTGGGAGGCGTACCTCCTGAGCTGCAATACTAAAAGAGCAAAAGAGTGAAATAGAGAGGATTTTGAGTTTTAACATTCGGTATGGCATAATAAATTTTTCCTTGATGGTAGAATAAAATATAAAAGGCGGATTTTTTGGAAGCATAAAATTAATTTAAAAATCTTGATGGTGGTAAAAATAAAAAAAACTTAGCCATGGAAAAAATGGCTGATTAGTTGTAATGAACAAACAAATGTTAACAAGTCAGCAATAAATAAAGATAGTATTTCCCGGAGTTAAAAGGCTTTAATCTATCGAATAACGTAGTACAGGCGCAAAAATTATGGATTTTCGATAGTCAATATTATTAAAATCAGAATTGCCAGTCCGAAGAATCGCGACCGGCAAAGATTATTAAAGCATTAGAAAACTCTATTTTGGATCAGATGTGTTTCCTGGCTTAGTGTCTTCGTCCTCTCCTTTCATCTCATCCTTAAAGCCCTTTATTCCTTTACCCAATCCCTTCATGAGCTCTGGAATTTTTTTGCCCCCAAAAAGTAAGACAGCGATAGCAAGAATGAGGATGATTTCGAATGTTCCTATTTTTCCCATAGTGATAACAAGTTGAAAATTCAGTAATGATGCAAAAGTATGTAATTTATAAGAGGCAATACATTAAAATAATTAAATGTGATGTCAGCTCTATCTTACCGGGCAATCCAACTCTCAGGATTCATAAGTGCTGTCCCTTGCCATAACTCGAAGTGGATCATCGTTTTAGAATTAGCTGGGTCAGTAAATACAGTACCGATGGTTTGCCGCGTATTCACTTCATCACCTTTTTTTACATAAACATTTGCCAGATTAGAGTAAACACTTAGATAAGCACCATGGCGCATAATAACAATATTGTGCAAGCCCGGAATTGTAATAACACTCGAAACCACTCCATCGAAAACTGCTCTGGCTGTAGCTCCTTTACTGGTATTAATATCGATACCATTATTTTTAATCTTGATATTTTTGTATTGAGGGTGGGCGTGTTCGCCAAAGGACGAAGAAATACTACCACGTTCTACTGGCCATGGAAGCCTCCCCTTGTTGTCCGAGAAGTTTTGCGAAAGGATGGCTTGCTTAGGTGTAAGTTCCAAAGTGGCAGGTTTGGCAGTTTCTGATTTTTCAACTGAAAGTTTGCCAGTGGTTTTTATTGGGGGTGTGGCCGGCGATTTAGTAATTGATTTCTTTTTGCCAGCCTCTTTGGCTTTTCTTGTTTCTTCTGCTTTTCTAGCCTCTTCAGCTTTTCGCACTTCTTCTGCTATGATGGCTTCAATTGTTGACTGCAGGCGCTCTGCAGCCTGCTCGTGTTCATGAAGGTATTTAAGTAATTCCTTTTCTTTGCTGCTCAGTTTCCGAATAGCTGTGTTTTTTTGATTTTTTTCCTCTGTCAGCTTCTTCTTCTCAGTCTCCTGTTTTTGTACAAGGGTCAATTTTGAATTCCTGACACGTTCAATTTCACGTTTTTTGTTAGCTAACATTACTTGTGCACCTTCCATCAATTTCACCTGTGTTTGCCGGTAAGCGCTATATTGCTGGAAGTATTTGAGCCTCTGGTATGCTTGATTAAAACTTTTGGAAGAGAATAAAAACATTAATCTGCTGTAAGCATTTCTGTTTTTATTTGCAGAATAAATCATCCTTGCATACTCTTTCCTTAGGCTTAACAACTCGCGGGATAAGCGGGAAATGGTATCCGATAACGTATTTATTTCAGAATCAAGGCTTGTAACTTCTGTATTTATTGTACTGATAAGTTCTTCTCGTTTGCCAATATTCCTGTTAAGCAGTATTAACTGATTGAGATTGGCTTGTTTATCTTGTTTTGTTTTTTCCAGTTGGCTATTGGTTTGCTTAATCTCTTTTTCAATCTTTTTCTTCTTCTCAATTAACTGCTTTTTTTTGTTTTGTGCGCCTGAATAGAAGGGGTTTAAGACCAATAAAAGTAGAAGGATTAAAATTTTAGGATTGGCCATTTTCATCAGAGGTTCTATAGCAAGACTTTGTTCGGGATTATTTAGGTTTTATTATCTCCAGCATAGATTGATAGTTTTCAGGTATTCTGAAAGGAAAATTTTGATGTTGATTTATTACAATCTTAGAGTAATTAACATTGATGCTAACTTTACTTTCGCCCGTTTCAATAGCAAAGGATAGCTTTGTAGGGAATAATTGACCATTGATTTCTTCAAATTCGGAATAATTGGCTTCAAACTTACGGCTGTCTTTTTCTATTTCCTTGATAACCACCTGACTAATCTTAAAATTATCAGGGTCAAGCCAAATATGTTGAATGGGGATATTATCAACACCTTCATTTTTCCGAATGTATTTCTTTAGTTTGTGGCGTTCAGCCGTAGATAGCCTGTATTGCCGATTCTCAACACCAGCCTTGAATTTTCCATTTTCATAAAATGAAAAATCATTCCCTAACAGGAAAGCCTGAACCATATCGAAATCAAGCGCCTTGTTTAGTAAACGGTTCATATAATTAAAATCCCGCAGAAAATAAGTTGAAGTTATTCGGTTAAGATACTTAACTGAATCATTTGTGATCACTGCCCGCATCATTTCAATTCCCAATAATGGTGAAATTGAAATCCAGATAAGGCTATCGTGTTTTATCCTGATTTGCCCGGAAAAAGAAGTTGTCTTCTTATTATTTGTGTATTCAGCAGAGAATTTAGCTGAGAGTTCACCAAAATGGATCTCGCTTTTTTTCAATTGACTAAAAAGGTATTCAGCTCCATGTTCCTTTAGCGGAGCCTTAATCATATGGCGCGTTGATGTGCAACTTGCCATTAAAAATGCGGTAATGAAAGCTGAAAAAATAAGTATTAAAGTATGTTTTGATTTATTCATAAAGTATTTTCTCTTTGATCTTTTTGTTTAGTAAGTCAGAACCTTCTCCTGCCGATGAAGCCTTTTGCCAGTATTCAAAAGCTTTTTCTGTTTGTCCAAGTTTAAATAAAATATCACCATAATGCTCCAGGATTGTTGGGTCAGCTTTCTCATCCAATTCAAGAGCTTTGAGGATCACGTTCTCTGCGTCCTGATATTTGCCTAACTTAAATAAAACCCATGCATAAGTATCTATGTTAGACGGATTTTTTGGATCGGCTTCTGTTGATTTTTTTGCCATTGGTTCGGCTTTGTCCAGGTTCTTTCCTCTGAGTGCAAGATAATAAGCATAATTATTCAGAACATAAGGGTCGATGGGATTATACATTAGCGATTTATCGTAAGCCCGATCAGAGGCTTCAACATCTTTTAGGGCATTATAAGCGTCACCAAGATAAGCATAAAATTGTGCTAAGAGTTGATCATTGCCGGTTACGAGCTTTGCCCCGGAATTAAGGCTGTTAATTGCTTCAGTATATTTTTTTTGCTGTATAAAAGCTCCGCCATTCAACAAGTAAGGAAGGGGTTGTAGCGGGAATAGTTCTATTGCCCTTGAGCTTTCCGATTGTAGTGCAGTATAATCGGTCAGTTGAGCGTCAATTTGTAGAACACTTTCCCAAATTACATATTTGCTGCTGTCCAGGGACAGCACAATCCGGAATTCATTTCGTGCCTCATCCAATTTATTATCCCGCACAAGGAAATCGGCATACATAGAGTGAGATTTAGGATCTTTTGGGTGAGTAGACCTCAAAATCTGTGCTAGTTCGATGGCCTGCTCCTTCATGTCCAAATAAATTTCGGAAATGGAGTAATATGCAAGCATCACCCTTATTTTGGTATCAATATCAAGAGAAGGATTAGCAAATCCGAGCTTCAATTCATCATATGATCGTTGTTTATCACCCTGCTGCCGGTAAAAATCAGAAAGCGAAATGTGTATGTATGGGTTTGTGGGATCAATTTCGGCAAGGCGCTGATATGCTGCCAGTGCTTTTTCAGGCATTTTTGCTACCATGTACATTTCAGCAAGCAATGCCTGATATCTGCTTTGATCGGGAAAAGCGGCAGCAAGTTTTTCAAGTTCAGCAACAGCCTTTAGGGGTTTGTTTTGGGCGGCATATATCTTTTGCTTTTGAATCGAGATTTCCTCAGAAATACCTAACTGAGTTTCAATATCATCATATATCTTTATTGCATCACTATATTTATTTTGAACAAGGTAGGCGTCGGCTAATTCAAATAGAAAATCAGGATTTTCGGGATGTTCTTTCGCCAAATGTTGAGCCAGCTTAACCGCTTCGGAATGTTTGCGCAACTGTCGGTACACTTCCAGGAGCTGCAGACCATACCATGGATTGTGTTCATCCAATTGATAAGCTTTTTCTGACAATCGAAAAGCTGTTGAAGCATCATTCTGATCTAAATAAATTGAGGCAAGTTCATAATAGGCTGCGTCGTTTTCCGGATCGGCCAAAATACAGGTATTATAGAGCCTGGTGGCAGTTGTTATATCACCAAGCATTTTAGCTTTGCCAGCCTCAATAAATGTTGCTGTAGCAGCCATGCTTTTGTGAGCAGACTCTTCGTGAGATGTAACTTTGTCTTTAGCATGCTTTTTCTGAGCATAAACAAAAGATGGTTGTGAGAGAAATCCCAGCAGTGAGAGTATAAAAATGAGTTGTTTCATTAACAAATATAGTTCTGATTAATTAGGCTGAATTTGGCACTTCTGATCACTGAAGCAATTAAGTAACGCAGGAATGCGCTCAATGTTTTCCTGTATGTCCAAAACCTCCGGCTCCACGTTCAGAAACAGCAAGTTCTTCAACAAGGTCCCATTCTATTGTTTCGTAACGGGAAATTATCATTTGGGCAATCCGATCGCCATGTTGAATACCGAAGTCTTCATCAGAAAGATTAACAAGGATCACCTTGATTTCTCCACGATAATCAGAATCAATAGTTCCGGGCGAATTTAGTAGGGTTATGCCATGTTTAATAGCCAAGCCGCTTCTTGGTCTTATCTGAGCTTCAAAGCCTGCCGGCAATTCAATAAATAGCCCGGTTGGTATAAGTGCCCGTTGCAATGGTTTCAGTAGAACAGCATCACATATAGATGCCCTCAGATCCATCCCTGCCGAAAAGCTGGTTTCGTAAGCAGGAAGAGGAAAAGGAGAAGTATTAACAATTTTGATGGTCATAGGAATCGAAATAGAAGAATTACAATCACATAGGTTTGGATCCGTACAAAAGTACTAAAAATTGAGAACTGAATTGATTCAGGTCACGCGGAACATCAGGCTTTAAGAATAGCTTTATTCCGCATTGTAAACACGATAATGGCTGCAAAGGCCAGAAGAAGTATGGTGTTTACTCCATATTTGAGAATACCTTCAACATTTATCCACTCACTTATCTTGAAGGTAAGAATCGCAAGGCCCAGGTAACCTAAAATACGCGAAAGGTCGTACTTCACCTTGTAAAAACGCTGCCCAATGGCGTAAGAAACTACCATCATTGAGGCATAGCAGATTAGCGTTGCCCATGCAGCACCCATAATTCCCATCACAGGAATGAGCAAAAAGTTTAGTGAGAGTGTTACCACAGCCCCAAATATAGAAATGAAGGCTCCATATATTGTTCGATCAGTAAGTTTGAACCAGACGGATAAATTATAAAAAATACCCAGGCATAAATTTGCAAGCAAAAGTATGGGGACAACAGGTTCTCCAACACGGTATTCCTTTCCTACAAAATACATCACCGGATCAATATACATCATCACTCCTACAAAAATCATCACGCAAACAATCACAAAATAGGTCATCATATCCGAATACATTTGTCTGGCATCAGTCGATTTGGCTTTACTGAAAAAGAAAGGTTCGGCCGCATAGCGATAGGTCTGGATAAAAAGTGTCATGAGTATTGATATTTTATAGCAGGCTCCGTAAATTCCCAGTTGTGCCATAGGGTTTGACGAAGCAGGCAGCAAATGTTTAAGAATTATCCGGTCAAATGTTTCATTGATAATTCCGGCGAAAGAGAAGAGCAACAACGGCCAGGCGTATTTCAGCATTTTTTTTAGCAGTGGTCCGCTAAAAGCAAATTGAATCTTAAGTATATCTGCTAAGAGTATGATCAGGGTTATAGCACTCGCAATAAGGTTAGAAATAAATATATATCCAACACCAATATGCGGATTATAGACCAGAAAAATAAAACTGCTAAGTGCCGGATAGTTGGAATGACTTAAGATATAGGGACACAACAGAATAAAAAACAGGTTTAATCCTACATTGTTAAAAATCCAGATAGATTTCACTAGTGCGAATCTCTTAGCCTTGTTTTCCTGTCGAAGGTTAGCAAACGGGATAATAGTTATTGCATCAAAAGCAAGGATAAACGCAAACCAGATTATATATTCCCGATGGCTTGAGTAATCAAGTTCTCCTGCAATATTATTTGAAAAGAACATTACCAAAAGAACGAACAATGCCGATGTAGCAAGCAAGGAAATAAAAGCGGTACTGTAAACCTTGTTTTTTTGTTCGCGATCCTGCGAAAATCTGAAGAAAGCAGTTTCCATTCCATATGTCAGCAGTACATAAAGAAAAGAAACATAAGCGTACAATTCGCTCACCACGCCATATTCAGCAGTAGGGAATAATCTTGTGTACAATGGAACAAGCAGGACGTTTAATAATCGTCCTAAAATGGTTGGTAATCCATAGATAACTGTTTGACCGGCAAATTTTTTGAGGGGGTTCAAGTGCGGAATGGTTATTAAAAAGCAGGACAAATATAGCTAAAATGAAACTGGCTCAGGTTAAGCAATAATTATTTGAAGAATGTCCAAAGTTTTCGATTTATTACGATAATACTCAATTAATCCTTGTATGAGCAGGTAGTTTAACATAAAATGTTGTACCATTATTTTCTGTGGAATCAAACATTATTTGTCCACCGGCTTGCTTAACGATATTTTGAACTATTGATAAGCCTAGTCCTGAGCCTCCCGATTTTGTAGTGAAGTTAGGGGCAAATATTTTATCCTGTTCATCCTTGGCTATTCCAGTTCCGTTATCTGAAATGCTTATTAAATATTCCGTATTTTGGATCTCAACATGTATTCCAATCTTTCCTTCCTTGCCGCGGGGTATGGATTGTACAGCATTTTTAATAAGATTATTAAAAACCCGGAGTAATTGTTTCTCGTCAGCCCATGCAATACAAGGCGAATTGTGTGCTTCAAAACTGAAGGTAATTCCCGGTGTGTTTTTAAATAAAATTATTGCCGATTGAATTACTGAAGTAAGTTCAACTGCTGTATTATTTGCCTGGGGCATTTTGGCGAAATCCGAAAATTCCGAAGCAATTGCAGCAAGAGTGTCAATTTGATGAATAAGCGTATGTGTAAACTTTTTCAGGCGATCTTCCCAGTCAGGCGCATGTTCATCCCAGGATTTTTGCAAGTGTTGAGCACTTAATTTCATAGGTGTTAAGGGATTTTTAATTTCATGGGCAACCTGCTTTGCCATTTCGCGCCAGGCACTTTCCCGTTCCGAACGTGCAAGCAATTCAGCACTTTGCGCCAGAGCATCAATCATCCGATTATATTCTGTAATCAGGCTGCCAATCTCATCTCTCCGCTGCCATTCAATTTTTTCATTTGATTGTCCAAGATTTACTTTTCCAAGCTTATCGCGGATTAATTTAAGTGGACGGGTTATATAATTTGAAATTATTAATGCCAGAACAACGGCAAGCGCGGTTAATATTGCATAAATATTTGTGAACGCAAGTATAAATGCTGAAATCTCCTGCCTGAGCGACGCTTGTTTTGAGAAATAGGGCAGATTAAGGTAACCGATTAATTTATTGTTGTTATTCCGAAAGGGCACATATGCTGATAGATATTGATAATTCCCGATAGATTCATTTTGGATAAAGAGTGTTCTCCGCCCTTTCGAAAGCTGTGAAAACGCATTGAAATTCATCATTGGACCAATTAGTCCCTCATCAAAAATTGCTTCACGCGATGATGTCAATAATACTCCTTTGGTGTCATAAATATTGATATCTGTGAAATATGCATCTGAATACTTTGTTAATTGACTCTTTAGAGAATCGCTTAGTATTGGTGTCAATTGCGTTGAATTTCCAAATTTATCTTCCAGTTCAATGAGCACAGTATGTAGCTTTTCGATAAGGGTATCTTTGTTCTTATTAATATTAATATTTATCAGATAATAGACTGTAATGCTGCCAATCCCGACAGTGGCAACAAGAATAATAGCAACAAGTGCTACTTGTAATTTGAATTTAAAACTTGTATTAGAAATATTATATTTATAACCAATCTGTAGCAATGAAAGCACGAGAATAAAAAAGAAACTAAGGATAATGAAAAAGTATGAGAAGGGAGCAATAACGTCCACCATGCTTTGATTTCTGCGGCTCAGGATTAATACAGTAAATGGGTCAATCGGATGCACCAGGTGGTTATATCCATTTTGAGTGAAGAAATGGAAATCCTTTGATTTATTAATTTTAGGTTGAATAAAACTATAGAAATATGCACCAACATTTTTTACAAGTTCACCATTAGAGTATATAGCATAGGAATAATTAGAAATATCAGGGATTGATTGTTTCTGCGAATTGTCAAGCAACAATTCAGGATAACCGGAATCCTGAGGCGCATTTGTAGAACTAATCTCGATATAAATATTTAAAGGTACTGATAGGTGATCTTTTTGTGGCGTAAAACTTAACCGTGCAATATAGTTTGTTACGTCAAAGCCTTCCTTTAAATGAAATAGTCCTGCTGATCCGGTTGGTTGCCCTATTCTGTCAATTAGTTGAGAAAAGTACGTTGAACAATCAATAATATAGTTTTCAGGTTTCACACTGAGTTTTTTACCCGGATAACAAATCGTAAACTGTAGAGAATATTTTGACCAGTAATTTGAAAAATAAGTGTCTTTCAGATAACTAACTATGCTGTTTTCGTTATTTTGATTACGGCTGGCTTGCATCAGAATATGGTTCAGGCTATCATCAGAATTAATATTCTGTTCAATTCGCGCGAAAAAATATTCGGCTAACTGGTCCCGATCTTCAGATAGCCTCATAGCTATAAATTTCCGGTCTTCATTTTCTTTTTCCTTTTTGCTATTATCCAATGAATATGTACATAAAGCGGAAATTATAACAAGGAAATAAATGATAGCTTTTCTCGAGGGCCAGAACCAATGTGATTTTTGAGAAAACAAATAATTACCAGTAAGTAAAACGAAAAAGAAGCAGGAAAATACTATTCTTTCACTTACCGAAAATTTTGTCAATAGATAGAGCATGAAAGAAACGCATGCAATTATTATTAAATGAGCAGTTATAGGTTTGTATGAAAGTATTCTAACCTCAGTAATGCGAACAAAAAGTAGAAAAAATGTTATTATAATTAGCGAA
>Ga0268283_1000635_pt1 | contig 20962 bp, 16 predicted proteins | sample saktaG_13_FD_190140 | JGI IMG/M metagenome (GOLD analysis project Ga0268283, IMG submission 190140) | Saline water microbial communities from Sakinaw Lake, British Columbia, Canada - sak_2013_06_06_36m | ecosystem: Environmental > Aquatic > Non-marine Saline and Alkaline > Saline ... | reverse complement strand
CTGAATGTCTCACTTCAGATTTGTGCCAACTTAGCCTTGCTGTCGGAGCCATTTCTTCCTTTTACAAGTAAAAAATTACTGAAGATGCTCAATTTATCTGTTTCGAATTGGGAAGCCGCAGGTGATAGCAAATTACTGTTAGCCGGACATCAGATAAATGAACCGGAGTTTTTATTTGAAAAAATTGAAGACGAGCAAATAGTAGCACAGGTTCAAAAACTTTTGGATACCAAGATTGAAAACAATAAAAATAACGTGAAAATAGCTCCTCAAAAGGATGATATCACTTTCGATGATTTTGTGAAAATGGATATCAGAACGGCAACCATTATTGAAGCAGAAAAAATCGCTAAAACAAAAAAGTTGCTTAAATTACTTATAGATACGGGCATTGATAAACGAACCATTGTGTCGGGCATTGCAGAGCATTACGAAGCAGAAGAGATTATTGGCCAGAAAGTAAGTGTGTTGGTAAATTTAGCTCCTCGTATGTTAAAAGGTATTGAATCGCAAGGGATGATTTTAATGGCAGAAAATGCAGAAGGAAAGCTTTGCTTTGTGCAGCCTTCGGAAGACTTTAATAATGGAAGCGAGATAAAGTAAATGATGATTTTTAATTGCTTATTTTTTATTGGTAAAGGTTTATAGAAGATATGTGAAAAATTTCCTAAAATCGCTTAATTTTGCCGCAGGTAAAAAAATAGATACTAATTTTTCAATAAGCAATAAGCATTATTCATTTATCAATTAAAGGGCCTCATAGTTCAAGGGATAGAATGGAAGTTTCCTAAACTTTAGATTCAGGTTCGAGTCCTGGTGAGGCTACAAAAAGCGAAATCCGAATTATTCTTGGGTTTCGTTTTTTTATTGTTTAATAAAAAGGACGAGAAGTTTATCCCGAAAAGCGAAGCGAAATCGGGAAGTCCTGGTGAGAGGCTACAGATAAAAGAAAATCCACGTTTTAAACGTGGATTTTCTTATTTAAGAACTCTCTTTTTATTTTGAACCTACAGTAGGTAATTGTAAAATTATTTTTGAAGTCTTCATATTGCTTGTTTTGGGTGAAAGGCCATCTGAATCATAGAGAACTCTTCCTGTACCGTTACCTATCCAATTGGTATTATCACCATTATTGTTTAGCATAAAATTAGCATAATAGAAGTTGCTGATTCCATTGGTAGTTATGGTTCCGGAAATTACCTGTATTAATTCTGCCGCACTCCCATTATAGGTTGAATTGGTTTTTGCGAAAACAGTAAAGCTGTTTCCATTTCCACTGATATAAGAACCAATTCCAGTTCCTGTTTCAGAACTGCCGGCGTAACTAAAAGTAATTGACAAATTATCGTTGTTTTGGTTACTAAATGTAGCTGAGTAATCCGAAAATGCAGTTCCGATTGAATAATCGCCCGGTACATTGGTTCCTTTTAAAATGAAGGGAGAGGCTAAATAAGTTCCCGAAATAATGGGTGGATTATCACCGGTATTAATAGTGATCCCAAGTGATTTCATTGTGTTCAGGATTTCTTCTGAAACGATGGTGTTTACAGGTTTTGGTAACCCATTTGCATCAAGCAGGTCACTTCCCTTATCACCATCTTTTTTGCACGCTCCAAATGCAATGGTAATTAGTGCTAGAAAAAGCAGGAGATTTTTTAATTTCATAACATTTAAATTAGGTTTATAAATGAGTTAATTCAAGGTTTTTTGATTTAAATAAGGATAAATATAAAAAAAAATCCTGCTTTAAGCAGGATTTTTGAATAGAATTTTATAATACAATTTATTTACCTCCGGCACCTGATCCTTTAGTATTCAATTCTTTAGATTTCATACTAGTTACGATAGGTGAAAATCCGTCGGAATCATAAATGATCCGGCCTTCTCCTATCGCGATCCATATACCTCCAGGATTTCCGTAGTTGTCCAACATAAAATTGGCAAAATAAAAATTACTAATTCCACCGGAAGTTAATGTCCCGGAGATAACATGTAGCATATCAGCATTTGTGCCGTTATATGTAGAAGATACTTTAGCAAATACTGAAAAATTATTCCCGTCACCACTAATAAAAGCACCAATACCCGAACCACTTTCAGGACCATTTACATAACTCAAGCTAATGGAAAGATTGGTATTGTTCTGACTTGAAAGAGTTACCCTATAATCAGAAAAAGATTGCCCGGCATAATCACCAGTACGGTTACTGGCTTTTAAGATAAAAGGAGATGCAAGATAAGTGTTTACTAAAGAAGGTGGCAGCGCCCCTGTATTGATGGGCATGCCTAAAGTTTTCATTTCCTGCAGAATGGCATCAGGAACAATGTTGTTTATGGCTGGTGTCAGGCCATTCTCGTCTAAAAGATCACTGCCTTTATTGTCTTTTTTACAGGCACCGAATGAGATTGCAATAATTACGAGGAATAAAAGGAGGTTTTTTGTTTTCATAGCATTATAATTAGGTTAAAATAATGGTTAAACACTCAAAATTAAAACTATATGAAAGGTAAATATAAAACAAAATCCAGCAGATTAGCTGGATTTTGATAAAAATTATTTTTATAAGTTTAGAGTTTCAAAATAGAATATAGAAAAAAATGGCTAATGAATTCTACATTCAGAATAGCAATTTTTTTTATTTTTCTATGAGTTCATAGCCATCCTTTTTACCTTTTTCCATTTGTGAAATACCATATTTCATCCAATATGGCATAGGTGCGCCTTGCAGATAATGGTCAAAAAATTGCATTTTCCTTACCGATAAATCTTTTCGAGCCGGGCGCTTAACCAAGTTATGATCTTCATCATTATAACTTACCATCCAAGCCGGTTTATTCAATCTTCTTAAGGCAGTAATAAATTCTATCCCCTGATACCAAGGAACAGAGCCATCGGCATCATTAGCCATGATCATAACCGGTGTGTTGATTTTTGGAACATAGAATAAAGGTGAATTTTCAATGAACTGCATTGGTCGCTCCCAAAGCGTTCCTCCAATCCGGCTTTGTGTTTGCTCATACTGGAAAGCACGGTTCATACCTGTTCCCCATCTGATTCCTCCATAAGCACTTGTCATATTAACAACCGGAGCACCAGAAAATGCACAAGCATATAAATCGGTTTGGGTTATTAAATAGGCAATTTGGTAACCTCCCCACGATTGGCCATCAAGCCCTAAACGCTCAGGGTCGATAAAATCAAATTGATCCAACATCGCATAGGTTCCACTTACAACAGCATTATATGCACTTTGGCCCGGATAACCAATTACGTAAGGAATATCAGGAACAAAAATAAGATATTCATTACTTACTGCATAAGTCCTGTTTATGGTTGATGCACTGGGTGCAGGAGGCATATATCTGTACATTCCATCTGTACTTCTTTCGTAAAAGTAAGCGATCATAGGATACTTTTTAGTTGAATCGAAGTCTTCAGGTTTATAAAGTAAACCTTGCAGCATCTGACCATCAAAAGATCGCCATTCAACCAATTCAACGGTTCCCCAGTTATACTCACTCTGTTGTGGATTGGTAACTGAAATCATTCTATCATTATTAAAATTCATGTCACTAATATGCAATTCAGGATAATTAACGTAATCTCCTCGTTGCCATATTAGTTTATCAGCATCTTTAGCTTTATTAATACCATTATAAGCGTAATTACCCATATTAATTTGTAATGGATCTTTAACCTGATTGGCTTTTATTGTAAATACGCCGGCTTGTTTGGTATAATTGTGAAAGGCATTCAGATAAATTGTTTGTTTTGGATCGATTTCTTCAACTTCGCGAGAACCCCTAAATCGCCCTCTACCTGAAGAGGCTTCAAGTGAAAAATATCTGAAAGTAATATTGTTGTTTCGGCCATAGTTATTTGTAAGATTAACTGCTTTATCAACTCCGGTCACATCAATTTTCCAAATATCATACCTGTCGTTTATAAGCACATATCTATCTCCTTTAATCCATCCGGCAATTCCGTGTGGAGAGGGATCGCTGGGAGAATCATTTAATTCATCATAGAATGGAACATTTAAGGCTTTTGTCAGATTGATGGCATCACCGCCTGCTGTTGGTTTTGCAAACCAGGATTGGCATTTAACACACCAATACATCATATATTTTCCATTTGGAGATAGTTCGACTGAAGAGGCTGCTTTTTCGATTAGCAAGCTCGCTTTACCGGTGTTAACATCAACTAAATAGTAATCAGAATAACGGCTGGCATCCCATGATGTTTCTTCTTGATATTTCAAGTTAGATGATCCAAGAGCTAAATCTCCATCTTTTTTCTGCAATAGGCTAACACTTGGCATATCCTTATTTTCAAGTTGAACCATTTTTGCTTTGTCGATATGATAAGCTGCCTCATAAGTTCTTCGTTGCTCATTTTTTAATTGAACTTTTTGTTGTGGTTGAAGTAAAGGATCGTTCCACGACCAGATATCAAGACTGTATTTTTCTTCATCCAATAAGGTGTCTTTTGGTTCTTCAACAGGTTTTAATGCTGTTCCAAAGAAAAGACGTTTACTATTTTCAGAAAAACTAAGGGTGCCATTTTCACTAACAGTCCAATCTGCGATCATTCCTACTGTTTTGGCATTTACAATATTGTTTGCAATATTCCCCGCAGAAAAATACAGATCGTAAACTTTAACTTTTGAAGTATCAGAGCTATAGATAAAGGCAATTTTATCACCATCATTATTGAGTGTAAGTTTTTTTAAAGTACCAACTGCTTTATATACTTCCCGTGTTTGTTCAGTTTTTGTATCAAAAGAATTAACGATATAAGTATCATTTTTGGCAGTATCAGTAGTCACCTGCACAAAACTAATTATTTGACCGTTTTTAGCAATTTGATATTCGATTACATCTTTAAAAGAATACTTCTTATCAGTTATTGGATTTGTGATGATAAGTTCCGTGCCCTTAGCTTTAGGGGCACTGGCATTATTAGATCCTCCAGTACCAGTTGGACGTTGTCTTCCTTGCGGACGTTCGGTTGGGGTTTCGGTTGCCGTAGTGTCAGATTTTTTTTCGGGTTTTTTCTCAACTTCTTTTTCCTTGAGGTAAGCAAACCAGTTTTGACCTTCTTCAGCTAATTCAAATGATTTTACACTGTCGATTTCAATAATTGCACCTGTTTTTAAATTCTTTATACCCAATTTATTTACAGGCATTTCTTCCTTTTTCTTTTTATCCACTTTTGCCTGGCGTGTTTCAGCATAGGTTGGTTTTATCAGAAAGACAATAAACTCATTAGTTGCAGAAATTTTTGATCCGGTTCCTCTGGCAATTGAATCCAGTAAATTATTTTTGAAATCGTAAAAATACATCCAACCATCACCTTCCTGGGGGTTGATATCATAATTAACCCAATTCCCATTATTTGAGATTTGAGAGCTTCCAATACTCTTCCATTCGTCATAAACAGAATGGGTTAGATGTTTCTTTTGCGCAGATAAGCTTATGCTTATTAACACAAAAAGCAGCAAAAAAGATCTTTTTAAGTTCATATGTAATTGTTATTTATTAATGACGAGATAAATATACAAAACCTATGAAATAAGCAAGTTTTACTGGTCGAGAATATTGGGTGTTTAATCTAAATAACCACTCAACTGTATATAAGGATTTAGGGGAATAAACAGAATATTGGAATTTCAGATTTTTGAGAAGGATGTTTAGGTGTTAATTTGGATAAGAACTTAATTGGTCAGGTTATCTTTTTTAACTAGTTTTGAAATTCCACCTCCACGAGTACCAAACCAGATATTATCATTAGCATCTACTGCTATGGAAGTAACATAATTTTCCACCAAACCATTGTCTCGATTATAGTTTGTAAATGTGGATCCATCAAATTTAGTCACCCCGAATAATGTACCAAACCACATATTTCCTTCGATATCCTCAGCAATGGCATGAACTTCATTAAAAATAAGGCCAATATCTTGATTGTAGGTGACCCATGAAGTACCATTAAAAACAGAAGCCCCACCTAAGGTACCAATCCATATTTTGTTTTGAGAATCAATAAAGATTGTAAAGATGTAATCGTTTAATGATAGTGAGGATAAGTGCGTGGTCCAATTTTCCCCATCATATTTTGACAGGCCGAATTCTGTTCCAAACCATTTATTGTTGTCTTGATCAATCGCAATTGACTTTACTTTGTTATTAACAAGGGATATTTCACCTTGTTTTTGAATCGTTGTAAAAGTGTTGTTGCTGTATTTTGATACTCCATTTGGAGTGGCAAACCACACTACAAACGATTTATCAACTATTACGGCATTCACATAATTATCAACTAAACCATTGGCAGTTGTGTAATTAACCCAGGTATTATTTCGAAGGTTTGAAACTCCAAGAGGAGTAGAAAACCATTTGGTATTTGAACGATCGACATAAACATGATGAACCTGATGATAAATCAAACCATCATTTACACGGTACGAATTCCAATTTTGTCCATCAAAAGTCGAAACACCATATTCTGTTCCAATCCAAAGAACGCCATTTTGATCAAAACATAAACTTAAAACTTCATTACTGATTAAGCCATCCTTGGTTGTATATTTCACCCAACTGTCAACGCTGGTGGGTGATACAGGTGTTTTTTTCCCACAAGAAATCTGTAGGAATATAATTACTATAATCAGAAATTTTATGGAAGTTTTTATCATCAATCCTAATTTGCTTTAAATTTTATAGTAATAAACTTTTTTAACGAAGATAAAATGAAATAGTTTTAGTTTAAAGGTGTTTATTTATCCAACATCGACTTTATCTTGGCTGATAAAATATCAATTGCCACATGGTTATTACCACCTTGTGGAACAATAATATCAGCATAACGCTTAGTGGGTTCAATAAATTGAAGATGCATGGGTTTGACAAATGTTTTGTAGTGCTGTAAAACTTTTTCAAAAGTTCTTCCTCTTTCCTCAATATCCCGCCAACTTATTCGCATCAATCGATCATCTGCGTCAGCATCGACATAAACTTTTATATTCATTCGCTTGCGGAGTTCTTCGTTGGTTAATATTAAGATACCCTCAACAATAATAACTTTACGAGGATGAACGGTAATCGTTTCTTTCGATCTGGCACAACTTACATATGAGTACCTTGGCATGGGTACCGAATGACCGTTAATTAAGGAATCAAGATGATTTATTAACAAATCAAACTCAATAGAAGCGGGATGATCAAAATTGATTTGTGCTCTTTCTTGTGCCGAAAGATGACCATTGTCAAAATAGTAGGCATCTTGCGAAATGATCGATACAGAATCCTTTGGGATGTCCTGAATTATTTTATTTACAACGGTTGTTTTTCCAGATCCGGATCCACCGGCAATTCCGATAATCAGCATTAGGGTTTTGGGGTTTTAGTTAAATTATTTAAGCACTAAATTTAATAAATTCAAAAGAAACAGGCCCTAATTTATTTGATAAATAAACCAAGGCCTGTTAAATAATAAAATTTTGCTTCTATTACATCAAAAAGCTTATTAGAATACCTGCTGCCACAGCAGAACCAATTACACCAGCTACGTTAGGTGCCATTGCATGCATGAGTAAATGGTTGTTTGGATCAGATTTTAAACCTTCCATTTGTGCAACCCTTGCGCTATCAGGTACAGCAGAAACCCCTGCTGCCCCAATTAGAGGATTTATTTTATCGCCTTCAACTAAAAAGAGATTCATAAATTTAGCAAATAGCACACCTCCGGCAGTTGCAAACATAAACGAAATTGCACCTAAAACAAAAATCAGCATCGATTGTGGCGTAAGAAACACATCAGCTTGAGTTGATGCACCTACCGTAATCCCTAAAAGAATAACCACAATATCAATCAGAGAGGTTCTTGCTGTATCTGCCAAACGTCTGGTAACTCCGCTTTCTTTCAAAATATTTCCAAAAAACAACATCCCAAGTAAAGGAAGTGCTCCGGGAGAAATAAAACAAGTTAATAAGAGCCCAACAATTGGGAATGAAATTTTTTCAAGTTTAGAAACAGATCGAGGAGGTTTCATTCGGATTAATCGTTCACGTTTTGACGTTAGGAGCCTCATAATTGGAGGTTGAATAACCGGAACTAAAGCCATGTATGAGTATGCTGCTATCGCAATTGGTCCAATAAGATTACGTGTTTGAAGTCCGTTAATAATGCTCCCATTTGCAAGTTTCGAAGAAAGAAAAATAGCAGTTGGGCCGTCAGCTCCACCAATAATTCCGATTGAAGCAGCTTCAGGTAAATTAAAACCTAAGAATAAAGCTCCTAAAAAGGTAATGAAAATACCCAATTGAGCTGCAGCCCCGAGTAGCATTAATCTTGGGTTGGAGATTAAAGACGAGAAGTCAGTCATCGCTCCAATTCCCAAAAAGATAAGCGGAGGATAAATCCCTTTTATAACCCCATAATATAAATAGTTTAGCACACTACCTTGTTGGTAAATACCAATTTGTAAATTGATATCATTGGATTGAAAAAATGGAATATTTCCGATAATAATTCCTGTTCCAATCGGGATTAATAGAAGAGGCTCATATTCATATTTAATGGCTAGAAAAATAAAAAATAAACCAACCAGAATCATCACTATGTTTCCGGTTGTTGCATTTTTGAATCCTGAATAATTTATAAATTTCTGAATTCCTTTGAACGCCTCATCCGAAGTAGAATATTCAGTTGATTGATTTTGATTATCAATTACTGTTGTCGTATCATTTTCATGATTGGGAATTTTTTCATTATAGCCCGAATTTGCCAAAGTGGTGCTTAGCAAAGTCAAAAAGGCTATGATTCCTATTACTGTTAAAAATCGTCTCATGCTTTATGCTATTTCAATAAGTAAGTCGCCTTGAAGAACACTATCTCCATTTTGAACTTTTATCGTTTTTACTACACCGTCTTTTTCAGCTTTGATCATGTTTTCCATTTTCATCGCTTCATACATCAATAGTTTGTCATTTTTAACTACCTCATCTCCAACTTTAACAAAAATTTGCATGATGTTCCCGGGTAATGGTGCTGTTATCTTTGTAATTGAACTGCTTTCTTTTTGGATCTGATGTGCTCCTTTTGGATATGTGACGTCATGACGAACTAAAATCGGTGTTTTTGATTCCTGAACAGATTTCTGAACTTCGACCTGATAAGGTGAGCCATTAACTTCTACTTTTGCGATTCCATCTTCAAAATACTTAATTATTACATCGTAAGTATTTCCTCTGATTTTAAAATTAAACTTCTTCATTTTATTTATTAAGATTATCGTTGAAATTTGCTAATATTATCTTGTTTGGCTCCCCAATTTGAATGAGCTCTGGAGATTTTTTTGATTGTGATGATGTTACTTTCCAGATCGTGTAGTTCGTTAAATAAGTATAAAGCCATGCTTATTGCCGCTGTTTCTTCGCCTGTGATATCAATATTCGGTAGGTCAGCAATTTCATGCCTTCCTTCTCTACGTAATCGTTCACGAACTTTAATAGTTAAAATTTTGGAAAAAGTGTCAAATACGAAATAAAGAATAACCAAAGCGGCAAAAACAATCGAATAACCAACCAAGGTTATGGTAATTCCTTCAGGCAAAGCTTCGGGCATTATAATTGATAAAAATGTATTCATGATTTGTATGTGTTGAAATTATATTATTTAAAGCGGAATATTTGAGTGTTTTTTAGGAGGATTCGTATCCTTTTTTGTTGCTAAAATTCTTAAAGCTCGAATAATTCTGAACCTGGTATTTCGAGGTTCGATAACATCATCAATATAGCCATATTTTGCAGCTTCATAAGGATTGGCAAATTTTGTGCGATATTCTTCTTCTTTTTGAGCAATTAATTTTGCTTTATCTTCTTCATTAGTAATTCCGGCTATTTCTTTGCCTGCCAATATTTCAATTGCGCCAGCCGGCCCCATAACTGCAATTTCGGCAGAAGGCCATGCATAATTGATATCTCCTCTTAACTGTTTCGAACTCATAACATCATGTGCTCCCCCGTACGATTTTCGCAAAGTAATGGTAATTTTTGGAACCGTAGCTTCACCATAAGCAAACATCAGTTTTGCACCATGAATAATAATGCCTCCGTACTCTTGTGAACTTCCTGGTAAAAATCCCGGTACATCTACCAATGTTACGATAGGAATATTGAAAGCATCACAGAAGCGTACAAATCGGGCTGCTTTTCGTGAAGAGTTAATATCTAAAACCCCGGCTAAATAATTGGGTTGATTTGCTACAATACCAACCGGCATTCCATCAAATTTTGCAAAGCCAATAACTATATTCTGAGCGTAATTACATTGAACCTCTAAAAATTCTCCATTGTCAACAATGGTATGTATAATATCTTTAACATCATAAGGTTTATTTGGATTATCCGGAATAATCTGATTTAATAAATCATCCAGACGGTCAATAGGATCATTACACTCAGTAATTGGAGGATCTTCAAGATTATTTTGTGGAAGATAGCTCATTAACTTTCTAAGTATCAAGATGCCTTCCGCTTCATCTTCTGATACAAAATGAGCGATTCCTGATTTTTTACTATGAACTTCAGAACCTCCCAAATCTTCAGTTGAAATAGTTTCGCCTGTTACTGTCTTGGTAACTTTTGGACCAGTAACAAACATATAACTTGTGTCCTTACTCATTAAGATAAAATCTGTTAATGCCGGGGAGTAAACTGCTCCTCCTGCACAAGGGCCAAAAATGGCAGAAATTTGAGGTATAACCCCGGAAGCCATAATATTACGCTGGAAAATTTCGGCATAACCAGCCAAACTCCTCACCCCTTCCTGAATTCGTGCTCCACCACTATCATTAATCCCAATAACCGGGGCACCAACTTTCATGGCCTGATCCATTACTTTGCAAATTTTTTGAGAAAAGGTTTCGGAAAGAGAACCTCCAAAGACTGTAAAGTCCTGAGAGAATACATATACTACCCTCCCATCAATTGTTCCATGTCCTGTTACTACTGCGTCGGATAAAAAATGAAGTTTATCCATTCCAAAATCATGAGAACGATGTGTCACAAACATATCATACTCTTCAAAGCTGCCTTCATCTAACAAAAGCTCAATGCGTTCACGGGCAGTAAATTTGCCTTTGTTGTGCTGCGAATCAATTCGTTTTAATCCCCCGCCTAATCTGGCTTCTTCTCTTTTATTCAGTAATTCTTGAATTTTATCTTCAATGGCCATTTTTAATTGTTTTATTTGTTTTTATCTTCACAAAGTTCTGTTAATACACCCAATGTACTTTTAGGATGAAGAAATGCAATATCTAATCCTTCAGCCCCTTTTCTTGGGGTTTTATCAATAAGTTTGATGTTTTTATTTTCAGCTTCAGTTAAAGCATCTTCAATTTTATCTACAGCAAATGCAATATGATGAACGCCTTGACCTTTATTTTCAATAAATTTACCAATTGGACCTTCCGCGTCTGTTGATTCTAAAAGCTCAATTTTAGTTTGACCAATTTTAAAGAAAGCAGTTTTTACTTTTTGGTCTTTTACTTCTTCCAATGCATAGCATTTTAAACCTAATACATTTTCGTAATAAGAAATAGCATCATCTAAATTTAATACAGCTATTCCAATATGCTCAATATGAGTAAGTTTCATCGTTTTTAAGTTATTGTGAAATTTTTCACAAAGTTAAATTAATTTTTATACTTTTAAACAATTCAATGTAAATAAATTATCGTAATTTATAATTAAGTTAGAAGAATAAGGTTTTATTTTGTAAAGATCTATCAATAAACGATTTTCAATTAAAAATCGCACAGCATGAAAGTATTAAAAATCCTTCTATTGTCTTGCTTCTTTTACATAGGAGTTAATGCCCAGCCATTTGTATTTATAAATACAAAAACTGAAGGCTTAATTCAGAGCAATTCATCATGGATAGATGTGAACAAGGATGGTTATCCTGATTTGGTTACAACAGGAGAAAGGTACAGTGCGAATCAAAAAATCGTTGAGACAAATCTTTACATTAACGATAAAAAGGGAAATTTCATTCCTCAAAATTCTGGAATCATGAATATGTACCGTTCAGCTATGGACTGGGAAGATATGGATAATGATGGGGATAACGATTTATTTATTACAGGTGAAAATAATAAGGGTGAAATTTTAGCACGAATTTTTAAAAACAATGGACGGGGGCAGTTTACCGCTTATAACCCGAATATTCAAGGTGTAAGAGATGGGGATATCGATGTAGGAGATTTTAATGGTGATAATAAATTGGACATAGTGCTATGTGGTGAATATAATGGACAAATCTATTCAAAAGTCTATAAAAACATTAATAATGCTAGTTATTCGGACATGGGCATTAATTTGGTTCCATTATTTGGTGGATCAGTGAGCTGGGGTGATTACGATGGGGATAGTGACAGAGACATCCTTATTACCGGCGAAACAAGAGAAGGGGATGCCTATTCATTGATTTATCAGAATGTTAATAATACTGATTTTGTCAGTATTAATGCTCCATTAAGAGGTGTTAAAAATGGAAAAGCCGTTTGGGGTGATTTTGATGGTGATAGAGATCTTGACGTATTTCTAACAGGGGAAACTAGTAATTTTCAACTCGTGTCATACTTTTATCGAAATGATGGGAAAAAGGGATTTACAGAAATTGGAACATCCATTCTTGGAATGCGTTCAGGTGATGTACAGGTTATGGATTACGATTGCGACGGAGATTTGGATTTGTTAGTAAGTGGTGAAAGCATTTATGGACCAACAACACGAGTTTATCGTAATGATGGAAAATTTATTTTTATGGATGCAAATGACGGACTTCCAGGTGTATATCTAGGCGGAGCTTACTGGGCCGATTATGATAAAGATTGTGATGCTGAAATATTTATTATCGGAATGGACGACTGTTATGATTTTGAAGCGAAATTGTTCAGGAACGAATCGGATATAGAGGTAAAGACAAGTAAGACACAACCGATTAACGATCTTTGGATTACCACAAGTTTGAGTTATATCGAAAAACCACCCTATTATTATTTTGTTTGGTCATCATGTTTTTGTAACCCACCTAATAGAACAATAATTTTACCTGGAACTGTTTCGAACAATGAGTACAATGTATTTATTAGTAATGTTCATTATGTGGTGGAACCCTATAAATTGCAAGGATCCTTTAATAAGTTAATTGCTCGTGATGTTCATGAGTGGGCTGAAGTTATGGGAGGCCACCGCGTATCAATAGGTTATGAAACAAAAAAACAAGCTGAAGAAGCAAAACAGCAAATTGTAAGAGACTACCAAAGCGAAAACTTTAGGATTAATTTTGTAAACTGGTAGACTCTTTATTCTCTTTTTTATTTCTTACTGATCACAATAATTGAGAATCTAAATTGTTCTTAATAGTATTATTTATTTGTATAATTTTGCGCGTACTAAAATATTAAAATATGACAGGGAAAAGTATAAGGCTGCTTATTTTCGTAATAATAGCAGCATTTGTGATATCAATAGGTGGATGTAAAAAGGATAAAAAAATAGTTGAGCCGATCGTTGAGAATAATGATTCTATTAAAGTAGCATCTGAGATTGATCAGTTTATTTGGTATAACATGAATCTCTATTATTTATGGTATAAAAACGTTCCTGATTTAGCGGATAATCGTTTTGCAACTACAAGTGCTTTAAACACTTTTTTAAAAACATTTACCTCACATAATGATCTCTTTGAAGCGTTACTTTATCAGAGAGACGTTATTGATAAATGGTCGTGGATAGTAGATGATTATGTGGCATTAGAGAATTCATTTCAGGGTATTTCGCTTTCAATGGGCTTTGAGTACGGTTTAGTAAGATATGGGACGGATCTTGTTCTTGGATATGTTCAGTATGTAATACCCGGATCTCCTGCTGAATCGGCCGGAATTAAGCGGGGTGATATTTTTACCAAGATCGATTCACAACAGTTAAATATGAGTAATTATAGCTCTTTACTTTTTGATAGGAATGCTTATGATATTTCATTCGCTGATATCATTAATAATGTAGTTACTCCAAATAACCGTACTGTCTCTTTAATTGCAGTGGAAGTACATGAAAATCCTATTCATTATACAAAGATTATTCAATCTGGTGGCAGAAAAGTGGGTTACATGGTTTATAACGGGTTTATGTCAAATTATGACAATGACTTAAATGCTGCTTTTGGAACTTTTAAAAATGCCGGAATCCAGGATTTAATTTTAGATTTTCGATATAATGGTGGGGGTTCTGTTCAAACAGCTACCTATCTGGCCAGTATGATTTATGAAGCCAATCCCACTAAGATATTTGCTCTCACTCAATATAACGATAAATTGGAGGATTATTTTCAAGGTCAATATGGTGCAGAATATTTTAAGACCAGATTTGAGGCAGGAATTGCACAAGAATCAGGTGCAGATATACCTATAAATTCTTTAAATTTAAATAGAGTTTATATAATTACTACAGGAGGTTCTGCTTCCGCAAGTGAATTAGTCATTAATGGTCTAGACCCATATATGTCAGTAAATTTAGTTGGAGAAACTACACATGGAAAATATGTGGGTTCGTTTACGATTAAAGATTATGATAATAATGGAAATATTAATCCTGATCACAAATGGGCATTACAGCCTATTACGCTAAAAATTGCCAATTCAAATGGAGTAAGTGACTTTGTGAATGGCTTCTCTCCCGATTTTGCAGCAGAAGAAGACATTGCTCATTTATTACCATTTGGTGATGTGAATGAACCAATGTTAAAAGCTGCATTAGATGCGATTAATGGTGTACCACAAACCAAATCTGTTATGGTAAGTCCCTTTAGTAAAGTTGCGGATTCAAAGGATTTTAAACCTCATTCAAAGGAGATGTATTTTGAGGGGGAGATTTTGCCTCCCAATATGTTTAAGAAAAAATAAATACATAAAAAGCCCACGTTTTCGTGGGCTTTTTATGTAAAAACATCATCTTTTACAAAAAGAATTTATTTTTTCATCTCATTAACAAGTTTATCGGTTGCGTCTTTGATAAAAGCTTCCATTTCTTCTTTGTCCATAACAATTTCATAACCCTGAGTTTTTCCTTTTTTGCTGTTTTTCATCTCTTTTTTTATGTCTTTTGCTGATTCGGTGAGGATACAACCACCAGTTTCTTCATCGCAAGGAACCCAATAGAATTTATATAATCCGGCAAGTTCATTCGAATTTATTAGAATAATTTTAAATTCGACGGAAGCTCCTGCTCTCTCGTAAGAATCTGTTTTTTCAAAATTTTCCTTTCCCTTTTTAGTATAATATTTATTGGTCTTGTACAAAATATTTGTTTCCAATTTTGTCAGTTCGATTATTAGATCGGTATCTGTTTTGTCTTTTAATTTTTTATAATCAACATTGTTTTCCTGATTGCCAATAATTTGATTGAACAGTTGTCGGTCTCTAACAATAAATCCATTCGCTAATAATCTATTATCAATCAGGGCATATAAACGATCATTATTTTCATTATCAGTAACATTTTGAGAAGTTTTATTAACTCTCAAAACAACCTTTGGCGGGTAGTTGTTAGCTAAGAAAATTTTTAGAGATGGTGTTGTTGTAACATCAGGAGGTCTATGCGTAAATTTTAAAGTTTTTGTAGAAGAACAGCCAAACATTATTGGAATGATCAATAAAATAATGAGTTTTTTCATGTTGTTTTTTTTAAGGTTAGTACTATTTCTCATTTTACAGATTAAAGTAGGATAATAGTCATATATAAAATTTTCTTGTAAGCAGTCTATAATTTGAAAGTATTTTATTAAATAACTTTTTGATTAAAACTATATTTGACCCTCTATAAAAACTCATCATTGGTTTTGTAATTCCAAATATAAAAATAAATAAATAAATATCAAATCATCATATTTGTATAACAGATTCAGTGTTTGGTATATGAAGTGCATTTGAGATTCTTATTAAATAAATTGTTAGGCGGTTTATTATAAATTTGCAATAACAATTCATATACAACATGGGATTTACTACTATTATTAACCAGATAGTTTTTTTAGGCGTACTTGCTTTATGCGGTATTATCGCTTATCGATTTAAAATTTTACAGAATTCAGCGAAAGAAGTAATTGAGAAACTTGTTTTCTTTATCACTTTACCTTTATTAATCGTTACAAATTTATCAAGTTTAACACTTAGTACAGAGATTCTGCGAAACGGTGCAATGGTGATTCTTGGCACTTATCTAATTCTATTTATTCAATTATTTATAGGGAAACTTACTGCTAAACTATTTAAATTAGAAAAGCCTCAAGCAGCCGTACATGAGTTGCATACGGCATTTGGGAATATTGTATTTCTTGGGGTTCCATTATTAGATGCATTATTTCCGGGTGGGGAAGCAATTTTATATGCCGCACTTTACCAGTTAGCAATAAACACTGTAATGTGGACTTACGGTGTTTTTAAAATGAATCCTTCAAGCAAAGAAAAGGGGCTTAAAAGCTTAAAGAAATTGATTAACCCAAATATTATTGCATTATCCTTGGGATTAATAATGATGGCATTTAGTATTCGGATTCCGGGAATAATTAATACTCCTTTGAAAGGACTTGGAGGAACCACACTGTATCTGGCAATTATATATTTAGGAGTATTGCTTGCACAATCAAAGATTAAAAATTCCCTTCAGTCGATAAATGTTTATGCACTTAGTTTTAATAAAATGTTTTTATTGCCTGTGGTTTTTATTTTCATGTTTAAAGCACTGTTTAATGTCCTGAATATTGAAATAAATACAGTTGCATTTTCCTCGCTTATTCTGGAATCAGCAATGCCTTGCATGGCTATTCTGGTGTTGGTAGCAAAAAGGTTTGGAGGTGATGATGAGCTAGCAATGAAGAATGTTTTTATTTCTCATATTTTTAGTTTGATAAGCTTACCTTTTATCTTGTATATGTTGCAATTGTTTTCATAAGTTCTCTTAAATTATAGCAAGTAAATGGCTTAAATCCATCTAGAAATAAGAAGCAGAGTGAAAGAAATCATCTGTAAGAAACCTATTCAGCACTCACTTTTTACTAAATTAGCAACTTACTAGTATCAGCGTGAAAAAAAAGATCATCGGAATATTACTTATTTTTATTCTTTTTGCCCCGGCTATTTTGACTTATAACTGGTTGCAATACAAGAAATCCATGATCAGGAAAGAGATTAAAGAGCGAATTATTGCTGGATTGGATAAAGAAGAATTGATTTTATTGAAGTTTTCAGCTTTGGATGATCAAGCTAAATTGATTTGGAAGGATTCGAAGGAATTTGAGTATAAACACCAAATGTATGATGTGGTTGAAGAGAAAATAGAGGGTGATAGCATTTTTTTATGGTGCTGGTGGGATGATGAGGAAACAAAACTTGAAAAGCAATTAGAAAGGCTTGTTGCTAATGCCTTAGGATTGGATCAACAAAACCAATTGAAACAAAAACAATTAGTAAGCTACTATAGGTTACTCTTTTGTCCTTCCGGATCTGAACAACAGGAATCAACACCACAAATTGCAGAGAATTATTATAGTTCCCAATTAGTTGTTTATACATCTCCTTTATGGCCTCCCCCAACACCGCCGCCCATGATAATTAAACAAATTTAATTTTTTTAATACTGTTTCCGTATTCGATCCTATGGTTTAAATCATACTGTCACCGGATAACATTACCTATTTGTTTAATTAAATTTATATTTTCATGATAAAAAAAATATTCCTTTTATGTTTATTGGTAGGGATTTCAATTTTAACTTTTTCCCAAACGATAAATATCACTGATCAGGAATCTGGAAAACCGATTGAACTGGTTGCCCTGATGAGTGAAACGCCTAAAGCTTTTACTACAACAAATGCTTCGGGGAAGGCAGATATCTCTGTTTTCAAAGATTCAAAAAAAATAGAGATTCGTATACTCGGTTATAAAACAATCGTTAAAAGTTACGCCGAACTCGAAATTGTGTCCTTCGAAATACAACTTAAACCCTTGTTAATTAATATTGATGAGTTTGTTGTTTCCGCAACGAGGTGGAATCAAACATCAAGTACGATTCCTTCAAAAATAATGACCCTTAATGTGAAGGAAGTTGCACTACAAAACCCTCAAACTGCAGCTGATTTGTTAAGTATCACCGGAAAAGTATTCATCCAAAAGAGTCAGCAAGGTGGTGGAAGTCCAATGATCAGAGGATTTGCTACCAATAGGCTTTTGTACACTATTGACGGAGTTCGGATGAATACGGCCATTTTCAGGGCAGGAAACCTGCAAAATGTGATTTCTCTTGACCCAATGGCAATTGAGCGTTCGGAAGTATTTTTTGGTCCCGGGTCTGTTATTTATGGCAGTGATGCCATTGGAGGAGTGATGAATTTTCAAACGCTTACACCTCAACTAACCCTCGCAGATCATCCATTAATTACAGGAAAGGCTATTGCACGTTATTCTTCAGCAAATAATGAAAAAACGGAACATTTTGATGTCAATATTGGTTGGGGAAAATGGGCTTTGATTACCAGTATTAGCTCAAATGATTACGGTGATTTACGAATGGGAACTCATGGACCTGATGAATATCTTCGTCCTTTTTACGTCCAAAGGCAGGATGGAGTGGATGTGGTAGTTACTAATGAGAATCCTTTAATTCAAAGTCCCTCGGGTTATTCCCAAATTAATATGATGCAAAAAATTCGTTTTAAACCGAATAATAAGTGGGATTTCCAATATGGATTTCATTATTCCGAAACCTCTGAATATTCACGATACGACAGACATATCAGGTATAAGAATGGATTACCTCGCTATGGTGAATGGAATTATGGCCCACAAAAATGGATGATGAATAATCTTAAAATTACAAATACAGCAAATAATTCCGTTTATGATCAAATGACCATCAATCTGGCTCAACAGTATTTTGAAGAAAGCCGAATTAGTAGGGATATTAATAAAGCAGGAAGGGAAACTCGAATTGAAGAAGTGGATGCAACTTCCTTTAATCTTGACTTTGTAAAAGCTCTAAATTCAAGAAATGAACTTTTTTATGGTATGGAGATTGTTTGGAACGACGTCACATCAAAAGGGATCGATGAAAATATTGTAACCGGAATAAGTCAGGATGGGGCAAGTCGTTATCCGCAATCAACATGGGCTTCTTATGGTGCTTATCTTTCTGATCAGTTTAAAGTTTCAGAAAAGGTTTTATTACAGGCAGGGTTGAGATACAATTACTTTAAACTTGATGCCGATTTTGATACCCGTTTTTATCCTTTTCCTTTTACCACTGCAAAAATTGATAATGGTTCGTTAACCGGCAGTTTTGGAATTGTTTATCGTCCATCGGAAGTGTGGGTCATTAATGCAAATGCTGCAACCGGTTTTAGATCGCCCAATGTTGATGATATGGGTAAGGTATTCGATTCTCAGCCTGGTTCAGTTACGGTTCCTAACCCAAATCTGGAGGCAGAATATGCTTATAACATGGATTTAGGAATTGTCAGAGTATTTAATGATATCGTGAAAGTTGACCTTACAGGTTATTATACCAAACTTAAAAATGCAATGGTAAGGCGTGATTTTACCTTAAATGGATTGGATAGCATTATGTATGATGGAGAGCTTAGTCAGGTTCAGGCAATTCAAAATGCTGCTGTAGCAACTGTTTACGGTATTCAAGCAGGTTTAGAAATTAAATTACCATCCGGATTCGGATTTTTATCGGACTTTAATTATCAACACGGTGAAGAAGAACTCGATGATGGTACAAAAAGCCCTTCACGTCATGCAGCACCGTGGTTTGGAGTTTCACGATTGATTTATAATAAAGATAAACTGAACATGCAATTATATGCAGTTTATAGCGGTAAACGAAAATTTGAAGATCTACCGGAAGAAGAAAAGGGCAAGCCCGAAATATATGCAATAGATGCTAATGGTAATCCATACTCTCCCGGATGGTACACATTGAACTTTAAAGCAATGTATCAACTTTCCGAAAAACTGACCGTAAGTGCCGGATTGGAAAATCTGACCGATCAGCGTTACAGGCCTTATAGCTCAGGGATTGTTTCACCGGGCAGAAACTTTATTCTTTCGCTGAAAGCAATTTTATAAAAAGCTGGGAAACAAGTCTGTTTTAATGGTTACATGATCAATAAAAAAGGAAGGCAATTGCCTTCCTTTTTTATGTGGAGCATATCGGAATCGAACCGATGACCTCTTGACTGCCAGTCAAACGCTCTAGCCAACTGAGCTAATGCCCCCAATGAGGCTGCAAATATAAAAAATAATCTCATCTGCAAGGCGTTAACTCAAAACAAAAATTCATCTTTTCTTCCTTAGATCTGGAAGAATTTACAAATATGCCAGATAGTGATTTAAAATGCATTCAATCTCAGTGGATTCTAAGTTTGTTAACCGTGATTGTAAGTTAATGAGAATGTAGCAGATATAATTGTAAATACATAAAATAGATTAAATAATCTGACTGTTAATCAGAGGATCTCAGGTTCAAGTCCTGAATGAGGAGCCACACCAGTAAGGGTTTCGAGACATCAAGTCTTGAAAGCTTTTTATTAGTGTACGTCGTGAACATAAAAAATTAGATTGAAGACTTACAAGTTTAATTTTTTTTATTCGTGTAAATTTCGTGACTTTTTTAAAAACTCATTATACATTTCCTCAATATACATACTTGCTGGTCGGAAATACTTAATTAACTTATCTTCACTCTCTTCTCCTTTCAATCTGCGAACCCATTTATATATTTGCATATAAACAAAAAATATTTTCGCAATAATTAGGTTATTCCCTTCACAAAAGTCACATTTGTTAATATATAAATTCAATATTTCATCAAAGCTAAATTTATAATTCCCAAA
>Ga0268283_1000632_pt1 | contig 21026 bp, 15 predicted proteins | sample saktaG_13_FD_190140 | JGI IMG/M metagenome (GOLD analysis project Ga0268283, IMG submission 190140) | Saline water microbial communities from Sakinaw Lake, British Columbia, Canada - sak_2013_06_06_36m | ecosystem: Environmental > Aquatic > Non-marine Saline and Alkaline > Saline ... | reverse complement strand
CAACATCAAAATTATATTCTCGTTTCAAAAAGTCATATAATGCAAAAGTCAAATAAGCTTTACCTGCACCCATATCGACAATTCTTAGCTTTTCACCCCATGTTTTTGAATTTAATATAGGATTCAATAATTCTATATATTTATTGATTTGTTTGAATTTATCAGTCTTCTTCGGCCTTACTATCCCTTTTTCGTCAGTAATTCCTAGCTTGTGAAGATAAGATGATGCAGCTTCAACAAAACGCTTCTTTTGATGATCATGCTGTTTATCTTCGAGAGGTGCTAAAGTTGGAGGAGCAGTTATCAAATGGCCTTTACCTTTTTTGTTAACCGAAAATATCAGATCGGCATCGGCAGTAAACAAATGAGCTTTCATTAATTCGACACCCAAATATTTTTCAATTTCAGGTTTTGCTTCATCGAAAGCATAATTTTTGACCTCATCTCTATTTTCATATCTAAAATTAAAAGAAAGCATCTCTTTGTTTTTAATTTCAACGATACGAACATACACGTTTTTTAACTCTCGGGTTTTACCTCTCTTTTTTCCAAGAGTTAGTTTTATAAAGGTTTTTTTCTGTATTGAAAGCAAAAATTGTTCAAGAAATTCATTGATCACCAAATCCATAAGACCATTATTAGTTTTTGCAAAGGTATTTAAATTTTACATCGGCATGGGGCAAATTTAGGAAACCAGTAACAAGTTAGGGTTTTAAGCTTTTGGATGAATGTTTTTGGTTGCTGGGTAATTGTTGTTTGTTGAAAAATTCTGAATTATCGATTCTATGTATAAAAATCAAAACCAGAGCTCCACCAATTTACAAGTCTACCATTTCAACAGTCTACCAATTCAAAAATTCTCTTTCACGGTCATTTTGGCAGGGTATTGTTAATGGCATTTTCTTTGATTAGGATAAGCAGACAAAAAAATTACGGAAAATGCAAAAAGGAAAAATTAATGTACAGACGGAAAATATCTTTCCGATAATCAAGAAGTTTTTATACTCAGATCACGAAATATTTTTGCGAGAAATTGTATCTAACGCTGTTGATGCAACTCAAAAACTAAAAACGCTCTCATCACTTGGCAAATTTAAAGATGAATTAGGTGACTTAACGGTTCAGATAATTCTCGATAAAAAAGCAAAAACTCTGACAATAAAGGACAGGGGTATTGGCATGACGGCGGAAGAAATTGACAAATACATCAATGAAATCGCTTTTTCAAGTGCCGAAGAATTTGTTAAGAAATTCAAAACTAAAAGTGAAGCAGAAACCAATGCCATAATTGGTCATTTTGGATTGGGCTTCTACTCATCGTTCATGGTTTCTGAAAAGGTTGAAATCCTTACCAAAACCTATAAAAAAGGTGGAGCTACAAAAGCTATGAAGTGGGAATGTGACGGAAGTCCTGAATATACCGTTACCGAAATTGAAAAAGAAGATCGTGGAACCGAAATCATTCTTCACATTGATGAAGAATCAAAAGAATTTTTAGAAGAATACCGAATTTTAAATCTTCTGAAAAAATATAGCAAATTTTTACCGGTACCTATCCAATTTGGTACTGAAAAAGTTAGTGAAAAGGTAGAAGGAGAAAAAGATAAAGATGGCCACGACAAATATGAGGAGATTGAAAAACCGCGTATAATCAACAATACGAATCCTTTATGGAAAAAGAAACCAACGGATTGCACCGATGAGGATTACAACTCCTTTTATCATGAGCTCTATCCGATGACTTTCGATGATCCATTATTCCATATCCATTTGAATGTGGATTACCCCTTTAATTTAACCGGTATTTTATACTTTCCGAAAGTTAAAAAGAATCTGGAAGTTCAGAAAGACAAAATCCAATTGTTCAGCAATCAGGTATTTGTTACCGATTCGGTTGAAGGAATTGTACCTGAATTTTTAACCTTGCTTCATGGAGTGATCGATTCGCCGGATATCCCGTTAAACGTTTCCCGTTCTTACCTGCAAAGCGATTCGAATGTGAAAAAGATTTCCAATTATATCATGCGTAAAGTAGCAGATAAATTGGAAGAGCTGTTCAAAAAAGATCGTGAAGCTTTCGAGAAGAAATGGGATGATATCAAAGTTTTCATTCAATATGGAATGATTTCGGAACCTAAGTTTTACGAACGTGCAGAAAAATTCTCTCTGTTGAAAAACATGGAAGATAAATATTTCATGTTTGATGAATACAAAGAGCATGTAAGTGCCACCCAAAAAGATAAGGAAAACAGGCTTGTTTATCTATATACCAACAATAAAGAAAGCCAGCATGCTTTTATTGAAGCTGCAAAGAATCGCAATTATGATGTATTGGTAATGGATGGCGTTCTTGACAACCATTTTATTAATTCACTGGAACAAAAACTAACCGACACTTCTTTTAAACGTGTTGACTCTGACTCAATCGACAAGCTTATACAGAAAGAAGAAGCATTGCCTTCAAAATTAGATGATACACAAAAGGAAGAATTGAAAAAGGTAATCGAAAAAAATATCGATACTAAAACATTTACCCTTTCATTTGAGAATATGAGTGAATCGGACATGCCATTTTTGATCACACAAAACGAGTTTATGCGTCGTATGAAAGACATGCAACAACTGGGTGGTGGAAGCACCATGTTTATGGGTGATATGCCCGATCAATATAATCTTGTAGCAAATGCTAACAATCCTGTTTTTAGTCAATTATTTGAGGAAAAAGAGGAAGAAAAACAAGATGCAATAGTTAAACAGTTATATGATTTGGCCCGACTTTCACAAAATTTATTGAAAGGTGAAGCTTTAACAAACTTTATTAAAAGAAGTGTTGAAAACATTAAATAATTCAATCGAAAAAATAAAACCGTTGCAATAAAATCATTTTGCCACGGATTTAACAAACAAACCTTAAAATTATTATTTCTATATTAGCAATAAAACATAAAAAAATGAAAAACATAAAAAAATCGTGGATCATTATTGCAGTAGTAGTTGTGCTTGCATTGATTATTTACTCATCTGTTAAAGGGACCTATAATAATATGGTTACTTATTCAGAAAATATCAACGGAATGTGGTCGCAGGTAACAACCGACTATCAGCGCCGAATGGATTTAATTCCAAATTTGGTGAATACCGTAAAAGGCTATGCTGATTTTGAACAAGAAACTTTAACAGCTGTTGTTGAAGCAAGAGCAAAAGCCACCTCCGTAAATGTAAGTGCCGACAATCTGAATCCTGCCATGTTTGAACAGTTTCAGGCTGCTCAGCAAGGATTAAGTTCATCACTTAGCCGTTTATTGGTTACAGTCGAAAAGTATCCTGACTTGAAAGCAAACCAAGGATTTTTAGATCTTCAGGCTCAACTAGAAGGAACAGAGAATCGCATTGCTAATTCAAGAAGGAAATTTAACGAATCAACTCAGATATTCAATATTTATATCAAAACATTTCCTAAAAATATCTATGCAAATATTTTTGGATTTGAAACAAAAGCCTATTTCCAGGCAACTGAAGGTGCTGAAAAAGCACCCGAAGTTAAATTCTAATTTTTCATTTTGCATATAAAGTTCATTTAAAACAATTATCATGGTATCCGCACAAAATTTCTTTAGTAAGACAGAGAAAGATGAAATCAAAAAATCTATTCTCATGGCTGAACTAGACACCTCAGGAGAAATCAAAGTTCATATTGAAAATCATTGTGATGAGGCTGTGCTCGACCGTGCTGCATATTGGTTTTCCAAATTAAAGATGGACAAAACTGAACTTCGAAATGGAGTGCTTTTTTATCTGGCTGTGAAAAGTAAAAAATTTGCAATTATTGGAGATTTAGGCGTTAATCAGCAAGTTCCTAAAGATTTTTGGGATGAAGTAAAGGGAGAAATGGCTGATCATTTCGCTAACCAGGAATTTTCGGAAGGACTCTCAAAAGGGATACAAAAAGCGGGAAAATTATTAAAAAAACACTTCCCACGACACTCAAACGACATCAATGAATTATCAGATGAAATCTCATTTGGAAATAATTAAAAGAATGAAACGAGCCATGAGAGATGATCTCAAGCAGAGGCATGATTATCGATGGCGAGTTCCATCTGGCAATTAAAAAACAAATTATAAACAGATGAAAAAAATTAACAGAATAATACTTATCCTTGTTCTTGCTTTATCCTCTAATGCAATTCTTTTTGCACAGGATGATATTCCTGCAAGACCAAATCCACCAAAGCTTGTAAATGATTTTACGCAGACTTTAAGTCCGAATCAAATCAATAGCCTCGAACAAAAACTGGCAAATTTTAGCAATACTACTTCAAATCAAATAATGGTACTTTTAACTAACGATTTAGCCGGGTATGAGATTTCGGACTTTGCTGATCGGATTGGAGATAAATGGGGAGTTGGTCAACAAAAATTCAACAATGGGGTTGTTATAGTAATTAAACCTAAAACTGGTCGTGAAAAAGGATTGGCGAGGATTTCGGTCGGTTACGGACTTGATGGAGCAATACCTGATGCCATTACCAGTCGGATTATCGATAACGAGATGGTTCCATCCTTTCAACAAAACGATTATTACACAGGCTTGGAGAAAAGCACAGATGTAATAATGGCTCTAGCTGTTGGAGAATATAATTCGGATGAGTACAGAAAAAAAACAGAAGGCAGCCCTCTTGGAATTTTAGTTCCTATCATTGCCATCATCTTTTTTCTGGTCTTTAGCCGAATGGGAGGCAAAGGAAGCCAAACGTATGGAAGTAAAGGCAATAGTATGCCTTTATGGGCCATGTTCTTCCTCGGGAGTGCAATGAGCAGAGGTGGTCATCATGGTAGTTGGGGTAACTTCTCCGGCGGATCAGGTGGTTTCGGTGGTGGTGGAGGCTTTGGCGGCTTCGGTGGCGGAGGCTTCGGCGGTGGAGGCGCCAGTGGAAGTTGGTAAAATACCAATGTGGTGGTGTGCTAATTTGCAAATTGACAATTTAAAAATTAAAAAGGATGGCTTCTTCGAATGCAGAAGCCATCCTTTTTTTGATTTAATCTTGAAAGCTTGGGATGGCGTCCTCCTCTTTATTTAGTCGCACGTTGAGCGAAGCCGAAACGTAAAATTCTGTCGAAGATTCTTGATCTAGCGCACTGCAAATATGAAAACTATTACAATTCCCTTAAAATTTGAATCAAAATAATTTATCTGGTTTTACTATTATTCACCATAGGAAGTAATTTAATTTATTAAAAATGTGTGAATTATATAACTTATTTCCAAAGTTATATAGTGCTTTATGATTTAATAGTAACCATCTTTGTAAAAATCCATAAATTTTGAAATTATATATTCAGTACATGGTGAGCAATCGCTGTAAAATGGCGGTGAAAGAAGTGTTGAAAAAACTACAACTGCATTTCATGGTAGTTGATTTAGGTGAAGTTGAGATCATGGAAGACATTTCTGTGGAACAGCGAGAGCAACTGAAAGAAGCTTTGCTCAACATAGGGCTTAAATTAATGGAAGATAAGAGAGCTGTTTTGATTGAAAAAATAAAAAATGTGATTAATGAAATGGTCTATCATTCGGATGAAATGATCAAATCAAACTTTTCTGATTTCTTAAGTGAAAAATTAAATCAGGATTATACCTATATGGCAAATTTATTTGCTGAAGTACAAGGAACCACCATCGCACAATTTATCATCTCCAATAAAATTGCAAGGATAAAAGATTTGATTATTTATGGCGAATTGAACTTCACGGAAATTGCCTGGAAGATGAATTATAGCAGTGTGGCTCATTTATCCAATCAATTTAAAAAAATGACTGGGCTCACACCAACTTATTTTAAGCAAATGAAAGCAAAAAAACAGACTCCTATCGAGGAAATTGAAAATTTAAATAAATCATTCTAAATAAGAACTGGATCAAAAAACGTGATAAAATAATAAAATGAAACGAGCCATTACAGATAATCGCACACAGAAGCATGATTATCGATGGCGAGTTCAATCTGGCAATTAAAAAACAAATTATTAACAGATGAAAATAACAAAACACCATAACGATATTTTTCAGGCACAATACGCCAGAAGTTTGATAGAAGCCAGTTTAGATCCATTGATTACTATCAGTGCTGAAGGAAAGATAACTGATGTTAACGAAGCATCGATAAAAGTTACAGGTATTTCACGAGAAAAACTTATAAATACCGACTTCTCAGATTATTTTACAGATCCTAAAAAAGCCCAGGAAGGATATCTTCAGGTTTTTGAAAAAGGTTTTGTGGCCGATTATCCTTTAACCATAAAACATAAAAACGGAAATTTAATATATGTATCATACAATGCTTCCGTTTATAAAGATGATAAAGGAAATGTCCTCGGCGTTTTTGCAGCAGCCCGCGATGTTACAGCTCAAAAATGGGCAACCGAGTTAAGAAATGCCAATAAAGAACTTGCTTTTCAAAATGATGAGAAAGAAAAACGTGCAGCTGAATTGGTTATTGCTAACAAAGAACTTGCTTATCAAAATGAAGTGAAAGAAAAACGTGCAGCTGAATTAGTTATTGCTAATAAAGAGCTTGCTTTTCAAAATGAAGTAAAGGGAAAACGAGCAGCTGAGTTAGTCATTGCCAATAAGGAACTTGCTTTTCAAAATAATGAAAAAGAAAAACGGGCAGCTGAATTAATCATTGCCAATAAAGAACTTGCTTTTCAAAATAATGAAAAAGAAAAACGGGCGGCTGAGTTAGTTATTGCTAACAAAGAACTTGCTTTTCAAAATGAAGTGAAAGAAAAACGTGCAGCTGAATTGGTCATTGCTAATAAAGAACTTGCTTTTCAGAATGAAGTGAAAGAAAAACGTGCAGCTGAGTTAGTTATTGCTAATAAAGAACTTGCTTTTCAAAACGATGAGAAAGAAAAACGTGCAGCTGAATTGGTAATTGCCAACAAAGAACTTGCTTTTCAGAACAATGAGAAAGAAAAACGCGCTGCTGAATTGGTCATTGCAAACGAAGAATTAGCTTTTCAAAATAATGAGAAAGAAAAACGCGCGGCTGAGTTAGTCATTGCTAATAAAGAACTTGCTTTTCAAAATAAAGAAAAAGAAAAACAGAAAATTGCAACAAAAGAACTTGAAGCGTTTAGCGATGAGGCAGAATCAGCTTCTCTTTATACACTAAGCCTTATTGAAGCTAGTCTTGATCCTTTGGTTACTATCAATGCTGAAGGGAAGATAACTGATATGAATGAGGCTTTGACAAATATTACAGGACTGACACGCGAAGAAATAACAGATACCGACTTTCTGAATTATTTTACAGAACCACAAAGAGCGCGTGAAGTTTATAAGGAAGTATTCGCAAAAGGATCTGTTGCCGATTCGCCACTTACGATTCGCCATAAAAACGGCAAGCTGACTGATGTATTATTCAACGGATCGGTCTATAAAGATGAAAATGGAAATGTTGACGGAGTAGTGATAGTTGCCAGAGATGTTACTGAACAAAAAAGGATTGCAACAGAACTCAATGAAGCAATTGTAGTTGCTAAGAAAGCAACAATGATTTCAGAGGAAGCGAAGAATAAGGCAGAAAGAGCCACCCTGATTGCAGAAGATGCCGTGAAAGCAAAACAGCTATTTTTGTCAAACATGAGCCATGAAATTCGTACTCCAATGAATGCTATCATCGGATTTACGAAAGTGGTTTTAAAAACCGAATTGACCGCAAAACAAAAAGAATATTTAAATGCCATAAAATTGAGTGGCGATGCCATGATCGTGCTCATCAACGACATACTTGATTTGGCAAAAGTAGATGCAGGGAAAATGGTATTTGAGCAAATACCTTTCCGAATGGCCTTATCCATTTCGGCCATGCTTCATTTGTTTGAAATCAAAATTCAGGAAAAAAATTTAAAACTTGTTAAAGAATACGACAAAAAAATTCCTGTTGTGCTGGTTGGTGACCCGGTGCGTTTGCACCAAATTATATTAAATCTGGTGAGTAATGCTGTCAAGTTTACTTCAAAAGGAAAAATTACCGTGAGCGTCAAATTGCTTGAAGAAGATGAAGAAAAAGTAAGCATTGAATTTGCTGTTGCAGACACCGGGATTGGAATTCCGGAAACCAAAATAGGAAAGATTTTTGAAAACTTTCAGCAGGCATCGAGTGGCACTTCACGATTGTATGGTGGAACCGGATTAGGCTTGGCCATTGTTAAACAATTAGTTGAACCACAAGGTGGAAGCATTCACGTAGTAAGCAAAATCAATGAAGGCTCTAAATTTAGCTTTATATTAAGTTTTCTGAAAACAAAAGCCGATGCTGAATTAGAAACTGAACTGGAAGAATGGGATGATGCAGAAATAACTAACATGAAAGTATTGGTAGTTGAAGATATTGCACTCAATCAGTTACTGATGACAACACTATTAGATGATTTCGGGTTTGATTGTGACATTGCCGACAATGGAAAAATAGCAATCGAAAAAATGCAAACCAAATCGTACGATGTAATATTGATGGACTTACAAATGCCCGAAATGAACGGATTTGAAGCCACCGAATACATTCGGAACAAAATGGATTCCAATATCCCCATCATCGCGTTAACAGCAGATGTTACCACGGTTGATTTGGCTAAATGTAAAGCTGTTGGGATGAATGATTATATTGCAAAACCTGTTGATGAAAGATTATTGTACAGTAAAATAGTGGGATTGGTAAAAAGATCCACCATTATTTTAGAACCTGATGAGACAATAATCAATGATAGCATAAACAAAAAATGTACTGACCTGGATTATTTAACCCGACGAACGAAGGCCAATCCGGTATTGATGATGGAAATGATTTCGCTCTATCTGAAACAAACCCCACCTCTGATAATTGAAATGAAAAAAGGGTTGAAAGATAAAGATTGGAATTCATTGTACTCAGCAGTACATAAAATGATTCCATCATTTTCAATCATGGGAATTAGTACCGATTTTGAAAACATGGCAAAAAAAGTTCAGGAATATGCAAGTACGCAACAACAATCGGAAGGAATACCTGAAATGGTTAAACAACTCGAAAACGTTTGTGTGCAGGCATGTGAAGAATTAGAAAAGGAGTTTAATATTATTAAAACACAAACAAATGGACAACGATCATAAAATCAAACTTTTTCTGGTTGATGACGATGCACTGTATCTAAAATCATTGGAAATCGATTTTCTGCAACAAGCTGATTTCGATATTGAAACTTTTGAAACCGGCGAAGAATGCCTAAATCATTTATCACACAATCCTGATATAATTATATTAGATTATCATCTGAACGGTATCCATGAAAACGCAATGAACGGAATAGAAACATTAGATAAAATAAAATCTTTCAATCCGGAGATTCCTGTTGTGATGCTGTCATCTCAGGATAAGATTGAGGTAGCCATAGACTGCATGCATCACAAAGCCTCTGATTATGTAGTGAAAAGCGAAACAGCTTTCTTGCGTTTGCAAAAAATCATAACTACCATTTTCAGTTACAATAAAATGGAAAAAGCGGTGAATTGGTATATGGAGCGAATGTAATATCAGATAAAAGTCGAAGTGTTTAGTCCTAAAATACGGCTAAAGTTTAAGATTGATTTTATGCCGCTGTTTTAAAGATCTTATTTGCGGTTTTATACCTAAAGATAAAGGAAGGCTTTTATTATTAAAAATTTCGATTGTATTTTTTGTAACTTTTTTGGTATTGGCTGTACTAAAGAGGCATTGATCAAGATAAAACTCATCCTTTAATATTCCTTTAACAATTTCTATTACTTCATTTTCATAGAAATGACTTTCTTCGGACATGCGAATTTTGATATGCGATTATTAAATTCATTTACATTCTAATGACAACATAATTTTACACCTCTTTCTGAGTGATATATCAGTCCTTTCCTGGGATGAGCATTTTTTAAGTCTTTTTAGGGGTTCTTCCCTATTTCTTCGTACAAACAAAAATTCAGTCCATAAAATAGCTTGCCATTCCAACTTCAGTTAGAAACTACCGAAAAGAAAAAGAGGCTAACCTAAGGTTAGCCTCTTTAAGAATTTTGTTTTTTTGATTTATTATGGCTTTAAAACTGTATTCATTTGAAGTGTTACAGCAGTTTGCGCTAACATTCTTCCATTTATTGAAGCACCAGTTTGCATATTAATACCTGTCATACTTAATATATTTCCTTCAAAATGGCTTGTTGTTCCTAAAGTGACCGCACCGGATGTTACCCAGAAAATATTTTTTGCCTGAACTCCACCGGTTAAAGTAATTCTCACTGCTGAACTCATATTAAGAGTACCTGCAACCTGAAAAATAAAGATATCTGTTGAGTTACCTGAAATAGTAACATCTGTTGGAATGATTAAGGCGCTGGTCCATTTATACAGACCGGAGGTAAGGGTTAAACCACCAATATTTCCGGCACCTAAATTCAGGAAATCAGGGTTAGATCGTCCTGCACCGTCAGTGTAAGCAGCTTGCATATCAAGTACAGCAATACCTAATCTGGTAGCGTTAGTTACAGTACAGGGAAGTGGACCGGCAGCATCAACAGTATAAATTGTTCCGGTTACTTCATTACATTCTAGCAGAAGAGCTGCACCAGTAATTGGACTTGTTCCAACATCTCCTACAACCGAGGATTTATAAACATTTGTAATTCCTGTTTTTGATAAAATCACAAATTCACCTGCCATTCCAAGGTTTATGAATGCTAATTCTCCAACTGCTGTTGACTTTTTAGTGAAGGACATCTTTGAAGATAAAGTGGAATCCTGTAACTTGAGTTCCTGATCTTTTGTGCAACTTCCAAATAAAACAACCATAAGAATTGCTAAAATTGGTAATGTTTTTTTAGTTTTCATGCTTTTGTTTTTAATTATGACTTAATTATCACTTGACAAAGATGTTTCTTTAAAACCATTAATCGCTTACACAATTATTTTATAAGTTACATAAATCACACATTTCCCAAACATACAATTTGCCTCAAAAAAAAGAGTATTGTTCCGAAAACAAAGCTCATTATTACAAAAATATCTGCTAACTGAAATTAAATTCTATCTATATACCAATTCAATTCCTTTTCAAATTTTTTACTGAAAAATAGTGGTCATTATTTTCCGCAAACAAAGGAAAGCTTTTTCGCTTTTATTTTGACTCTTCTTTGTGTTTATTGTTATTCAGCGTCATCCGAATAAGAAAGTCAAAAATTTCTTTGTCAGTCGTAACAGAACTGTATGTCTGTTCTATATTTAGTTGGCCAATTAAGTTATCCGATTAATGTAATCTTAACCTGTTTCAATGTTTTATCTTTCATCAAAGTCGCTTTTAGCTAAGGGATATTGACATACACATTTAATTGTAAAAAAGGATGACTTCCCTATTCGAGGAAGTCATCCTTTTATTTTTTGAGTTTATATCCTAAATAATTCATTATTATTTTCTAACAATACCTATCCTAATTTTTTGATCCTAAATATATTCCGATTCCTATTATTGTATTTTGATAAGAAGACCAATAAATATTAAGGTATTGTGTTACCTAATTGATGATTTTCTAAAATTCTTTTTTATATTTGTGCTTATTCAAATTTAATTTGAATTTCATTAAAATTCTGTCTATTTTTAGTAGATCAATCGCCTGATTTTGGCCAAATATTGAACTCATAACTTATTTTTATCAGATGTGCACTTACCACAAGATTAAGATGAAATTGATCAGACATTTCGTTTTTTTAACCACATTTCTTCTATTCATAACAACGCCAATAACCAAGATTTATGCCCAGGAAGGCAAGGATTTATTTACAGTTTGTGCGGCTTGCCATACCATCGGAGGAGGTAAATTAGTTGGTCCCGATTTAAAAGGTGTGAATGATCGCCATGATGAAGCCTGGCTCATTAAATTTATTCAAAATTCGCAAGTTCTTGTTAAGGCAGGTGACCCGGCAGCGTTGAAATTATTTAATGATAACAATAATATTCCGATGCCCCCCAATAATCTATCCGATGATCAGGTAAGAATTGTACTAAAATATATTAAAGATTTTGATGCTACTAAGGTGACTGCGTCTGCAATAGCTGAAGAAAAACCAGCAGAAACAGTTTCGGAGAATGCCATTGAACCTTCATATTTAAAAAAAGCCGACGCAAGAAAATTTGGCACAACATTCATTATTGTACTTATCCTTTTTGTATTAGCATTCGTCGATCTGTTTATCACTAGATTTATTAAAGCCAAATTTGTACATCTGATCGTGATTTTAATTACGATTTTTATCATGGGTGAAATTATTGTGATTGAAGCACAAGGGATAGGCCGCCAACAATATTACCAACCCGAACAACCGATTGCGTTTTCACATAAAATACATGCAGGTCAAAATAAAATTGACTGTTTATATTGCCATGCAACAGCGAAAGAAAGTATTCATGCCGGAATTCCACCCACACAATTATGCATGAATTGCCATACGGTGGTTAAGTCGGGCAAGATTACCGGAACTGAAGAAATTGCTAAAATTTACAAGGCAATTGAAACACAAAAACCCATTGAATGGATCAAGGTTCACAATTTGCCCGATCATGTTTTCTTTAGTCATGCACAACATGTTGAAGTTGGCAAAATAAGTTGTAACGAATGTCATGGACCTGTCGAAACCATGGACCGAATTATGCAGGTAAGCGATTTAAGCATGGGTTGGTGTATTGATTGCCACAGAACAAAAGAAGTTCAGTTTACAAATAATTTTTATAAAGATTATAAGAAACTGCACGAAGAGATAAACTCGGGTAAACGAAGCCGGGTAACCGTTGATTTAGTTGGCGGAGAAGATTGCCAAAAATGTCATTATTAAAAATTACAAATCTATCATCATAAAATAAGTATCAGATGAAGAAATACTGGCAAAGCCTAGAAGATTATCAAAGGATTAAAACAAACCAGGAATACGTTGAAAAACTAGAACCTGAATTTTCTATCGAGGGAATGACCGAAGAGGAAAAAAAGGGAAAAGCTACTCGTCGTGATTTTTTAAAAATGCTTGGGTTTACAGTTGGAGGAGCAGTAATTGCAGCCAGTTGCGAAACTCCGGTCCGAAAAGCCATCCCATTTTTAAATCAACCTGAAGAAATTACCCCCGGTGTTGCAAATTATTATGCTTCTACATTTTATGATGGCAACGATTATTGTAGCATTTTAGTAAAAACAAGAGAAGGGCGTCCGATAAAAATTGAGGGGAATGACTTATCCCCCATTTCAAAAGGTGGTACCAGTGCCAGGGTTCAGGCTTCAATCTTAAATTTATACGATAACGCACGTTTTAAAAGCCCACAAAAAGATAGTCAGGAAATTGATTGGGGAACTTTAGATTCTGAAGTTTCATCACAACTAAAATTTATAAGTGAACAAGGAAAAGAAATTGTTTTATTAACCGGCACTATTATCAGTCCCTCAACGCGAAAATTAATTAACGATTTCAAATTGGTTTATCCGGGAACAAAATGGATAACTTATGATGCAATTTCATACCAAGCGATTCGACTTGCGCATCAAAAGCAGTTTGGTGCTGCCATCATTCCATCTTATAATTTTTCAAAAACCAAATTAGTGGTTGGTTTTAATGTCGATTTTTTGGGAACCTGGCTCTCCCCAGTTGAATTTATCAAACAATATTCTGCTGCACGTAAATTATTAAACGGCGAAACAAGCATGCTTCGTCACATACAATATGAAACCACCATGACCATTACCGGTGGCATGGCTGATAATCGAACCCCGATTAAAGCCAGTGATGAAAAAGTAACCTTATTAAATCTTTACAATGAAATTGCCGGATTGCTTGGACAAAAGCAATTTGTAATTTCAAAACCTGTTGTTGAGGTTCACAATCTGGCAATAGAACTCTTAGAAAACAAGGGTGAATCTATGGTTTTGTGTGGAAGTAATGATGAAGAAGCTCAATTGATTGTGAATGCCATCAATTATTTGCTTGGTAATTACGGGAAAACCATTGATCTATCCCATAACGTTCAATTAAAACAAGGTAATGATATTGAATTTGCTGAATTAATCGAAAGAATGAATACCGGAAATGTAGGTGCCATCATTCATTACAACGCAAATCCGGTTTACAATTATCCTAATGCTCAAAAATACGTGGATGGTTTAAATAAAGTAGATTTAAAAATTTCATTAGCCGAATCTCCAGATGAAACAAGTGCCATTTGCGATTATGTAGCTCCTGATCATAATTATCTAGAATCATGGAACGATGCAGAACCTAAACTGGGCTTTTATAGCATGATACAACCCTCAATTCGTAATATTTTTGAAACCCGTCAGGCGCAGGATAGTTTATTGAAATGGATGGGCAATGATCAAAGCTATCAAGACTATCTTGAAAAATATTGGGAGGATCATTTATTTGCGAAGCAATCTAAGTTCGGTACTTTCAAAGCATTCTGGAATCAATCGGTCCATGATGGCGTTTTTATTTCTGAAGAAAAACTAAATTCTAGCTTGGCATATCAGGAAGCTGAACTTAATATTACCAATTCCAATCAGGATGACTCTAAGTATGAATTATTCCTCTATGAAAAAGCAGGTATCGGAAGCGGAAATTTTGCCAACAATCCATGGCTTCAGGAGCTACCTGATCCCATTAATATGTCTACCTGGGATAATTACTTATGTGTATCTACCCCTTTAGCAGAAGAATTTGGTTTTAAAACAGAAGATGTAGCTCTGGTAAATGGCAATTTTGAGATGCCGGTGTTAGTACAACCTGGGATAGAAAAGAGCAGTGTTGCCATCGCTGTTGGTTATGGAAGAACTACTGCAGGCAAAGTTGGAGATGATTTAGGCACCAATATTTATCCATTCATGAGCCTAACAAATGGCTTAAAGAAATTGAGTGGTAATTTTGTAAGTATTGAAAAGGTTGAAGGAAAAACTTATCCCTTGGCTCTTACGCAATCGCACCATACGATGGAAGGGCGAAGTTTAGTACGCGAAACGACCTTGGAAAAATACTTAATAGATCCTGCATCAGGAAATGAAAGACATGCCGTGGATGAAAAGAAAAACACAACACTTTATACCAAACCAGAATTTACCGGATTTCATTGGGGCATGGCCATCAACCAAAATTCATGCATCGGTTGTGGAAATTGTGTGATTAGTTGTCAGGCTGAAAATAATGTGGCGGTAATCGGTAAACAAGAAGTTCGTAATCGCCGAATCATGCACTGGATTAGGATTGACCGTTATTATTCGGAAGAATCGGAAAATCCGGAAGTATTCCACCAACCGGTGATGTGCCAGCATTGTGATAACGCGCCATGTGAAAATGTTTGTCCTGTTGCCGCAACTCCGCATAGCAGCGAAGGATTGAATCAGATGGTGTATAATCGATGTATTGGTACACGCTATTGTATGAATAATTGTCCCTATCGGGTTCGAAGGTTTAACTGGTTTGAATATGCCAATAATAAAGATTTTGATTATAATATGAACAACGACGTTGGTAAATTGGTTTTGAATCCTGATGTTGTTGTCCGATCGAGAGGAGTTGTTGAAAAATGCTCTCTATGTGTTCAACGAATTCAGGAAAAGAAATTGCTCGCAAAACGTGAAAACCGACAATTATTGGATGGCGAAATAAAAACAGCCTGTCAATCAAGTTGCCCTGCAGATGCAATCACTTTTGGTAATTTATTGGATCTGAACAGTGAGATTTCAAAAATCTATGAGAATCCACGAAATTATCATTTATTGGAAGAAGTGCATACTTTACCTTCAACCAGCTATTTGACTAAAATCAGAAATAAAAAAAGCTAATCTAAGCCTTTAGAAATGTATAAAAAAGAAGTTAGAGGAATCTTAGTTCAGGGGAATAAAAATTATGGGCAAATCACCCGTGATGTAACTACACCTCTTTATGCACAAACTCCACTTTGGTGGTATATTGCCATTTCAATTTCAAGCATCGCTATTCTGATTGGAGCTTTGGCAATTTACAGAACTGTTTCAACAGGAATCGGTACTTGGGGCGTGAACAATAATGTAGCTTGGGGATGGGCCATCATCAATTTTGTATGGTGGGTGGGAATTGGCCATGCAGGAACTGCTTTTTCTATTTTTCTTCTCATATTACGTCAAAAATGGCGTACCTCAATCAATCGTGCAGCAGAAGCAATGACTGTTGTAGCGGTAATTTGTGCCGGACTATTCCCAATGATTCACATGGGCAGAATTTGGAATGCTTTTTTCATTTTTCCTTATTGGAACACCAGAGGTCCACTATGGGATAATTTCAACTCTCCCCTATTTTGGGATGTTGTTGCCATTAGTACTTATTTTATGGCATCGGCTGTTTTCTGGTTTATTGGGATGATCCCTGATTTTGCAACTATTCGTGATAATACAACTTCAAAAGTAAAAAAACGGGTTTATGGATTTTTAAGTTTTGGATGGATAGGAAATGCTAGAGGCTGGCTAAGATTTGAGACAGCATCATTATTACTAGGAGGATTGGCTGCACCATTGGTTGTTGCAGTTCACTCAATCGTTTCGATGGACTTTGCAACCTCAGTTATGCCTGGTTGGCACACCACCATTTTCCCGCCCTATTTTGTTATAGGAGCTATTTTTTCAGGATTTGGAATGGTTTTAACCCTCATGATTATAGTTCGAAAAGTCTTTAAATTTCAGGAATATATTACCCAATCGCATTTTGATGCAATTGCCCGTATTCTGACTTTCATCAGTTTAATTATGGCTACTGCATACACAACTGAACTATTCATGGCCTGGTACGGAGGTGGCGAATATGAAATGTTCACCTTCATGAAAAACAGAGTTACGGGTGAATATACCATGGCTTTCTGGACCATGATCACTTGTAATGCAATCATACCTCAGCTTTTTTGGTTCAAAAAAATCCGAAAAAATATTACCATCGTTTTCATCATGTCGATTTTTATCAACATCGGAATGTGGTTCGAACGTTACGTAATTGTAGTTACCTCTTTATCAAAAGATTTTCTCCCATCAAGCTGGGCAACCTATGCTCCAACTTATGTAGAAATTGGGATTTTTGTCGGTACACTGGGGATTTTCATAACAGGAGTATTATTATTCTTCAGGTATTTACCCATGATTGCGATTAGTGAAGTAAAAGGAATTTTGAAAAAAACCAGTAAATAAAAAGTCATGACCGAAACAAATATTATAGGTGTTTATGAAGATGAGGATGTTTTACTTGAAGCTATTCATCAAATTCAAGGTAAAGGGATTAAGGTAAAAGATGTTTATTCACCCATCCCGATTCATGGTGTTTTCGAGGCTTTAAACCTTAAAACCAGGCTCCCATTAGCCACTTTTATTTATGGTGTAATCGGAACCAGTATCACCTTTGCCTTTCTTTATTGGACCTCGGTAGTTAGTTACCCGCTTAAATTTGGGGGTAAGCCATTGAACTCGCTTTCTTTCATTATTATCATGTTTGTTGCCACAATTTTTATTGCCACTTTCATGACTTTCATGACTTATTTTCTGCGCGAAAAATTGGGTCCCGGTAAAAAGGCGGACGTAATAGATCCAAGATCAACCGACGATAAATTTCTTATCGTGATAGAGAAAGAAAAAAATATGACTTCTGAAGAAATTGATTTGATCATAAAATCATTAAAAGAAAGTGGAGCATCGGAAATCAATGAGTCCAATAAGGAAGTCAAAGAAAAAATTTAATCTGAAATATTCACACAATGAATAAAGTGAAATATAAAATACTTAAAAGCTCATTTTTCATCCTTCTTTTAATGGTTGGTATGAGTTCATGTAACCATGATAAAACAAAACCGGGATATGCTTATATGCCAGACATGTATTATTCCATGGCCTATAATGCAAATTCTGAAAATCCTGTTTTTAAGAATAAAATGACGAATCAAATGCCGGCTCCCGGCACTATTGCTCGTGGACACATGCCTTACCCTTTTCAGGCAAAAAATTATCTTGATCAAATTGCTGCGGGTAATGAACTCATGAATCCTGTTGAAATCAATTTACAGACTTTGGCCGAAGGTAAAGTGCAATTCGAAATTTACTGCAAAAATTGCCATGGCGAACAAGGAGATGGAAATGGTTATTTATATACCAGCAAATTATTTCCCATGAAACCAACTTCACTTATTGAGTCGTATGTACAAAGTAAAAAGGACGGGGAAATTTTCCACATCATAACAGTAGGTTCTCTTTCCGGTTTAATGGGAGCGCATGGAAGTCAAATTAAAGCTGAAGACCGATGGAAAATCATAAATTATATTCGAAACGATCTGGCTAAAAAATAATTGAACAAGATAATTTTAACCCAATGGATAAAGAATTAACAATCTCATCAAAATTTAAAAATGCGGCTTTCGCATTGATCGGAATTGGCATCATCGCGTTCACTTATGGATTTATCAAACATCCTGAACGAGCCTGGGCAAACTTATTGATCAACAATTATTATTTTTTAGCCTTAACTATTGGTGCTACTTTTTTTATTGCCTTACAATATATTACACAAAGTGGATGGTCTTCAGGTTTTGTTCGAATTCCGCAAGCAATTGCCAATTTCTTTCCCGTTTTATTACTCTTGATGATTCCACTTCTATTCGGATTACATCATATTTATCATTGGAGCCATGCAGAAGAAGTTGCACAGGATGCAATACTTCTTCATAAAGCACCTTATCTGAATGTTCCCTTTTTCATTGTCAGGTTCTTTATATATTTCGCGGTTTGGATTGGACTGACCCAATTGCTTCGGAAGTTCTCTCATAATGAAGATATTGAAGGTGGACTTAAATATTTTGAGAAAAGCGAGTTTTATTCAAAAATCTATATTTTTAGCTTAGCACTTACATTTTCACTCGCAACTTTTGACTGGGTCATGTCGATAGATGCCCATTGGTTTAGTACCATCTTTGCTTTCCGAAATTTTGCAATGAGCTTCTATCATGCAGTAGTTTTGATTACTATTATCATGATTTTACTGAACAAACTGGGTTACTTTCCTTTCTTCAACAAATATCATTTACAGGATTTGACCAAGTATATTTTCATACTTAGTATTATCTGGGCATATATGTGGTTTAGTCAATATATTTTAATATGGTATGCCAATATTCCTGAAGAAACGGTTTATTATGTACCCCGAACCATGGGCGAATTCAAACCTTTATTTTACACTGAACTAATTGTAAATTGGTTATTTCCGTTTTTAGCATTAATGTCGAGCAAAGTAACTACCAACAAAAATGCGGTTTTGGTTATCGCCATTATCTTAATGTTAGGACAATGGGTAGATGTGTATATGCAGGTTACCGTTGGTACAATTCATCACCTAAATATCGGATTTATCGAAGTTGGCAGTTTTATTGGCTATATAGGACTATTTGCTTTAGTCTTGGCATATTCACTAAAAAAACATCCATTGATCGCAAAGAATCATCCTTATTTGGAAGAATCACTTAAACATCATTCATAAAAACATTATTAAATCTTCATCTAAAAGATGATTTTTATCATCCGAAGCTTGATCTAATTTTTACTATTTTTGCCATTTACTAAATTCTACTTAAACTATCAATACTCATGAGAAAATTTTTTGACTTTCTGTTTTCGATGCAATTTGCAGGCACCCTATTGTTGGTTTTTGCCGGAGTAATCGGAGCAGCAACATTTGTGGAAAACGATTTAGGAACACTTGCAGCAAGAATTATTGTGTACGATTCGCACTGGTTTGAGGGTTTATTACTACTAATGTCAATCAGTATGTTTGGAAGTATCTTTAAATACAAACTCTATCAACGAAAAAAACATACCGTACTAATTTTTCATATCTCATTTATCATTATTCTTATCGGATCGGCTATTACCCGTTATATTGGAGAAGAAGGCAATATGAGAATTCGGGAAGGTGAATCTTCCAATCAAATTATCTCACAACAATCCTATATTCAAGTATCCGTAAATAATGGGGTAAATCGTTATAACTATAGCGACAAAAAATTATTTAATCCATATAATAGCAGTAGTTATGATAAAACACTTCATTTTAATAATGAAAGCAGCCACATATCGATGGTCAGATTTGTGCCAAATGCCGCAGAAACCATTGTTGAAGATCCGACTGGGAAACCAATTATTTCGGTTGTTACCATGGGTAGAAATGGTCAGGAAGCAAGGTTTATCAGAAAAGGTGAGTCTGTTCTCATCGGAAATGTATATTTCTCTTTCGAAACCGGAAATATTAATCCAACCCATGTACAAATAATTCAAAATTCAGATGGATATTTTTTCATTTCACCATTTGAAGTAAGTTATACAGAAATGACCAACCAATCAAAAATCGTTTTGGACGCAAATACCATGCAACGATTTGAACTGATGAAATTGTATTCGTTTGGAGGTACAAGTTTAGTCATTCAAAAAATATACGATCGTGCCAGTACAAGATTGGTTGCCGGACCGGCTAGCAAGGAAGCGAATTATAATGATGCGGTTATTTTTAATATTTCGTATTATGATAAAAATGAACAAGTCACTGTATTTGGTGGTCAGGGAGCAATTGGAGAAGCTAGTTCTGTTAAAATCGATGGAATCGAATTCACGATGAGCTATGGTTCAAAAATTATAGATGTTCCGTTTTCACTGTACCTGAGAGATTTTCAGTTAGATCGTTATCCCGGCTCGATGAGTCCATCTTCATTTGCCAGCGAAGTAACTTTAATTGATAAAAGAAATAATATTGAAGAACCACGAAGAATTTTCATGAATAACGTATTAAATTATAATGGTTATCGCTTTTTCCAATCTTCTTATGATCAGGACGAAAAAGGAACAATTTTATCGGTAAACCATGATCGTTGGGGAACTTTTGTAACTTACATTGGTTATTTCATCATGGCACTTGGGATGATTTTGAATTTCTTCCATA
>Ga0268283_1000631_pt1 | contig 21038 bp, 12 predicted proteins | sample saktaG_13_FD_190140 | JGI IMG/M metagenome (GOLD analysis project Ga0268283, IMG submission 190140) | Saline water microbial communities from Sakinaw Lake, British Columbia, Canada - sak_2013_06_06_36m | ecosystem: Environmental > Aquatic > Non-marine Saline and Alkaline > Saline ... | reverse complement strand
GACAAATCGACGTATCTGTGTCGGGTTACGGCTAGCGCCTAACCCGACACAGATTATTGGCATTTTTTGTGATAAAAAAGTGTCAACTACTTTTGGGCTTCTATGAAGGATGCCAAACAATTAAGTGACAGGGCAGGTTGGCCTATCACTCAATCTTCACGTTTTTAATTCTTGATTTTGGGGAATTCAGCGATAACAAGCATTAGGCGTAGGCCGGAATAAGACCACCCAAGCGTAGCGCGTGGTGGCGTTTCCGGCACACTCGCACAAACATGCCGGAAACGCTTGTTCTCGCTTACGCTTAAAAAGCCTTATTCCGGCCTACCTCTACTGGCCGTTATGTTGCTGGTTATCTAGTACCTATAAAGTCAAGGTAAGAAAAGTTGAAGATCAAGTGTCAGGCTTTGTTAAGCCGCCATTAAGGTTAGGCAATCTATCATCTCTCAGCATTAAAGAATTGATAAATTGTTTGTTAAATCACCTTACTCAAAAAATAGAATTTTATGAAAAAGTTAAGTTTTATAATCCAGTTATGCGCTGTTGTAATTTTGTACTCGACGGCCTCTTATGCGGATGACGATGACCGTGGATGGGGCGGTTATGGCTATGAAAATCATGGCGGGGAGCATCACGGTCATCACGGTCACCACCGTGAACACTATTACCCGCAGCCGCAAGTGAACTATTATTATGCGGAACCTCAAGTTCGCTACTATGCGCCACCACCGGTTCGCTATTATCCGCAGCCACCAGTGGAATATTATCCACAGCAACCCCAACGCTATCAAGATCCACGCTCTACGCAAGGTTTGGCGGGCGGCGTTATTGGCAGTGTTTTTGGGTATCAAATGGGTAGCGGTGATCCGGTCATGACCGGGTTGGGTGCCGCAGCCGGTTCTTATTTGGGCAATGGCATGTCGGGAAGATGAAAGTTTTTGTGATTTTTAATTTAATCCGGGAGGATTTATGCCGATGACTTTACTAATCGAATGTAAAAATACGCGTTACCCAGGGCGGGGTCATTAAATAACCACGCCCTGATTTAGCCGGTTATTTTGCGTTACCGGTTGCAATGCCCCGATTTTTATCGCTAATCCATTCACTCCAAGACCCCGCATAAAGTTTGGAACCGGTTAACCCCGCGTGTTCCATTGCCAATAAATTATGACAGGCCGTTACGCCTGAGCCGCAATAATGAACAACCTGTTCGGGTGCGGTCGGGCCGATAAGCGTTTTAAACTGACTGCTTAATGATTCGGCGGATAAAAACAATCCCGTGTTATCAAGATTTAATTGAAAAGGGCGATTTAATGCGCCAGGAATATGACCGGCAACCGGATCAATAGGTTCTTGCTCGCCGCGATAGCGTTCGGGGGTTCGGGCATCAATCAGGCAGATCGCTTTTCTGGCGAGACTGTTTTGGACTTGTAACGCTTTAAGCCAGTGAGCGCTGTTTAGATAAGGTCTAAAAGTAACGGGTTTTAAGGTCGGCAAGGTAGTGGTCAGGGCAAAGCCTTGTTGTTGCCAGTGTTGAATGCCACCATTTAATACCGCCACGTTATCATGTCCCAAGCAACGTAATAACCACCACAAACGTCCTGCAAAAGTGCCACCGGTATCGTCATAACAAACGACCTGACTGTGGTTGGTTATGCCCCAGGCACCCAGTTTTTTTGCCAAAAGCGTAAAGTCGGGCAGGGGATGGCGGCCGGTAAAATCGGTGATGGTTGCAGATAAGTCTTTATTCAGATCAGCATAACGGGCATGGGGTATATGGCCGTGGCGATAAGCATAACTGCCTGCCTCACTGTTTGCCAGAGAAAACCGGCAATCGACAACTACCCATTTAGGGTCATTAATCTGTTGATGGAGTGTGCTTGCGGAAACCAGTGTGTTATAAGTCATAAGTTTAAACCTCTAGTATTATTTTGCCGATGTGCTGGCTGCTTTCCATGAGTTCATGGGCTTTGGCGGCATCATTGAGTGCAAAGGTGGAATGAATAATGGGCTTGATTTTTCCGGTTGCCAGTAAAGGCCAGACTTTTTGATACAGTTTTTGGGCAATAGTGGCTTTAAAATCATCGTCTCTGGCTCTTAATGTCGATCCGGTTAGGGTCAGTCGTTTCAGCATCAGGGATAATAAGTTGATTTCAGATTTTGCGCCATTTTGGATAGCGATTTGTACCAGTCGGGCATCGAAGGCCATACATTTTAGATTACGCGGAAAATAATCGCCACCGATCATATCCAAAATAATATCCACGCCTTTGCTGTCGGTAAGCCGGTTAACTTCTGCAACAAAATCCTGTTCTTGATAATTAATGGCAGCATCCGCACCGAGTTCCAGACAACGGTAACATTTGGCCTCTGATCCAGCGGTGACAATGACTTTAGCATGAAATGCCTTGGCGAGTTGAATGGCGGTTGTGCCTATGCCACTGCTACCGCCATGTACCAGCAACGTTTCGTTTGGCAGTAGTTGGGCGCGGTCGAAGACATTGCTCCATACAGTAAAAAAATTTTCCGGCAGTGCCGCTGCTTGTACTAAAGACAAGCCTTCGGGTATCGGTAAACAGTGTGAGGCAGTGGCTAAACAATAATCCGCATAACCGCCGCCCGTCACTAACGCACACACAGCATCCCCCGATTGTAGATGACGAACAGCCGCACCGGTTGCCACGACAGTTCCTGCAACTTCCAGTCCCGGTATATCAGACGCACCTGAAGGTGCTGGATATAAACCTTTTCGCTGCATAATATCCGGGCGATTAACGCCAGCCGCAGCCACTTTAATTAATACCTGATAAGCCGTCGGGACGGGAATGGGGCGATTAGTTAGTTTTAAAGCCCCGGCTTCTATTTCAATGGCTCGCATGGTGTGGTTAAGCATAACTTGAGTACGGTAAGAAGAGGGATGCGCTTATTATAGGCCTCAGTAATCCTTGATTGTTAGTCGTTTGAGTCAATCTTAAAAACAAAGACACCGAAAGTCGTTGCTTTTTCACACGGACTTGCGTGTAAAACTTATTAAATGCCAGGTAAACCTGATTAAATCCAATAAGAGTCCAATGACTCAGTTGAAATTATTATAAAATGGAGCTCAATCCTATTTACAGGTAAAAATGTGTCTTAGGAATGAGCATGAAATAATGTAACCAAGTAACATCTAACTCCCCCCTTTGTAAAAGGGGGGTTAGGGGGGATTTTTAAAATTAAAGTTGCTCAGGTTATTTCGTGCTCGTTCCTTATCATTGGTTAACCGTAGAAAAAATAGCTGAGCATTTGGGTAAAACAGGAGAGCAACAGTAATGGAAAGTCATGCACACCAAGCTACATTAATTAAGTTTGGTTTTAAATTCGGAAGAAATGGTGCCCATTCCAGTCGCACTATAATGTTGTCAGAATTACAGAGGTTGTTTTCAGCAACACCTGTCTCAGCCTCATTAAAGCAGTACCAAACCGAAATCATTTCTCATAACTGTTTAAATAAATCCACAGAGAGCACCCGCAAGCTTACCTATAGGCATCTAAAAGATCTCTACGGTTTGGATACTCAGCTACCTCTATTTCGCGTATTTAGACAACTTTGGGATATTGAGCCCGCAGCGCAAGCCATTCTTGCCCTGCAACTGGCCTATGCGCGTGACTCGCTGTTTCGTATGAGTAGTGACTGTATTCTTGCTTATAAACCAGGGGAACAGATACAACGTGAAGAAATAGAAAACATTTTAAAAAAAGATGACCCTGAACGGTTCTCTCCTGCATCGCTAAAATCTTTTGCTCAAAATATTAACAGTAGTTGGACGCAAGCCGGATTTTTAACCGGTAAAGGACGTAAGATTCGACAAATCCCCACCATCTCCCCTATCAATGTTAGTTATGCCTTATTTCAGGGCTATTTATATGGGCTCAGTGGCGAGCGACTCTTTAATAGTGTGTGGATGAAGCTTTTACATACCCCTTTAGAAAGGTTACAGGAAATGGCTTCAGCAGCGTCTTACCGAGGTCTGATTAACTATAAAGAATCAGGTGGAGTTGTTGATGTCCGGTGTAATGATTTTCTCAGGCCGGATGAACTGCAACTCCTGCAAAATATAGATGAATAAAAAATTTAACCGCGAATGCACACCCAATAACACGACTATTAAGGCTTTTTATTCGAGTGCATTAGTGTTTATTCGTGGTTCAGACCCGAGGGGAATATAAAAATGAGTAGCCGCCTTAAGCGTTTATTACACAATTACCAAAATCATATCAGCGTACCTTGGCAAAAAGGTTTGGCGGGTGTACAGAAGGTCATCTTTGTCGTTTATGATAAAACGGATGAGCTCAGATTTCGCGCCCACCTGACAGAATTTGAAATTGCGACCACCAATGCCCAGCACGGTTGGTGTGAAATTGATATTAGCAATGCCTTTCCTGAATGGATGGCAGCGTTGGATTATAGAGAGAGTTATTTTGAGTCTCCTGAAGATATTGAAACCGCTTTGGATGATTTTATGCAGGAATTGGTCGAGAAAATTCGTATTAAGATTGAGGCAACCGATATTAATACTGTGATTGCCATTATCGGTGTCGGCACACTGTTTGGCTATGCCAAAGCCTCTGACCTGGTAAATAAAATCGCCACCTACGTCCCAGGAAGGTTGTTGATTTTCTTCCCAGGTGAGTTTGAAAACAATAATTACCGTTTACTGGATGCACGAGACGGGTGGAACTACCAGGCTGTACCTATTACAGCCGGTTAAATAAGAGAAAATTGAGAACCTTAATGATAAACCGCGACATATACCTTAAAGATCCCATCGAAAATCAACTGGCCAATAATGGTGTGGCTGAAGTCAAGGATGACTTATCGGAACAGGCGTTAAATACGCTTCGCTATGAGCTGGATACGTTTGTTTGTGACGGGGAATATGAAAAAGGTCTTGATAAAATTCTCAGTACTTTTTTAACAAAATTAGATAAAGGTAGCGAACAGCCAGGCGTATGGATTAGTGGTTTTTATGGATCAGGTAAGTCACACTTGGCTAAAATGCTGCGGGCCTTGTGGGTTGATTTTACTTTTCCTGATGGTATTTCAGCGCGTAATATCGCGAAATTACCTACTGAAATAACAGATCACCTTATCAATATCAGCACTCAAGGTAAGCGTTATGGCGGCTTACATGCTGCTTCCGGCACTATTGGCTCAGGCGCAGAAAACGTCTATCTGGCCTTACTGGGCATCGTCTTTAAGTCCGCAGGCTTGCCCGAACAATACCATCTTGCACGGTTCGTTATGTGGCTAAAATCTGAAGGCCACTATGAAAAGGTTAAACAGGCCGTAGAGAGTCATGGTAAAAATTTTCAGAAGGAGCTGTCCCATCTTTATATGTCGCCTCTTATCGCTAAAGCACTCTTGGAAGTGATACCCAATTTGGCGGCTAACGATTCAGAAGTCCATCAGCTACTTAAGGCAGAATATCCTAAGGTTAATGATGTCACCAATGACCAGATGATTGACGCCATTACGGAGGCCTTAACCATTAATGACCAGTTTCCACTGACGTTAATTGTCTTGGATGAAGTTCAACAATATATTGATAAAGACTCTAGCAAGGCTTATCAAGTCCAGGAAGTCACGGAAACCTGTAGCAAGCACTTTGGTGGTAAGTTGCTGTTTGTCGCCACAGGACAAAATGCCCTATCGGGTACTACGTCTTTAAGTAGATTGATGGGGCGTTTTCAGATACCCGTTCAACTTTCTGATGTCGATGTCGAATCCGTTATTCGTAAAATTATTCTTCAGAAAAAAGAAACGGCCAAGCCTAAAGTACAAGACGTAATATCCCAAAATCTGGGGGAGATATCCCGACACCTTAGCGGCACGAAAATAGAGCATCGTAAAGAAGATGAAACCATTATGGTTTCGGATTATCCGATGTTACCAATAAGACGCCGATTTTGGGAAAAAGTACTCCGAATAATCGACACCACAGGCACGGTCTCTCAGTTACGCAGTCAACTTAAAGTGATTCATGAGGCCACTAGGGAAAGCGCTAACAAGCCTTTAGGCTATGTGATTGGTGCCGACTTTATTTACGGACAAATAGCGACTGACCTGTTGTACACAGGAATGATCTCCAAGGACATCAGTGAAACGATTGGTAAGCTATCAGCAGGCAGTGAAGATGAACAACTTCAGTCACGACTGTTAGCGCTTATTTATCTGATAGGAAAATTGCCTACCGATGCCATTGCGGATATTGGTGTTCGAGCCGCCGAGCATACGCTGGCGGATCTTTTGTTGGAAGATTTAAATGCAGGCAGTATTGAACTGCGTAAAAAAATACCAGAACTCTTACAGCAACTGTTAAATCAAGGGATTTTAATGGCCTTGGATACCTCCAGTGGCGTGGAGTATCGGCTGCAAACCCAGGAAAGCAGTCAATGGCACGACACCTACCGTCAGCAAGAAGCCGAATTTCAAGGCAATATTCAGCGCATTGAAAATAAACGGGAAGACTTACTCCATCATAAAATACAAGAACTTGCCAATACTGTACGGATTACGCAAGGCAAGAGTAAAGAGCAGAGAAATCTGCTACTTAACTTCGATGCCGAAGTGCCTAAGGATGCCAACAAAAAAATCTATATATGGGTTCAAGATGGCTGGCAAAATGACGAAAAATCCCTGTTGGCAGAAGCGCATAAGGCCAATCAGGACATGCCAACCCTTTATGTTTATATTCCTGCAAGGAACAAATCAGAGTTGCATAAGGCGCTCATCACCCGAGAAGCGGCACAAGCCACTCTGGATATGAGGGGATTGCCTACCACCTCAGAAGGTAAAGATGCGCGTGCCGCCATGGAAACTCGCCTTAATGAAGCAAAGAAGCAGGTAGACATTATTCTAAAAGAAGTCATTGAAGGGGTTAGAGTCTTTCAGGCCGGTGGTACAGAAGTGTTTGCTGACAATTTAAAAGCCCAGTTGGAGCAAGCCGCCAAGGCTTCAATGATAAGGCTGTATGGTGATTTTGATAAAGCTGATCACAGTGGCTGGGGAAAAGTTTATGATCGTGCGCGTCAGGATGGCGCTGAAAATGCCTTGGAAGCGGTTGACTACAGGGGTGATATTGAAAAACACCCCGTCTGTGCTGAAATCGTAAAGTATATTGGTGCGAGTAAAAAAGGCGCAGAAATCAGGGACACCTTTAAAGCAGCCCCTTATGGGTGGTCGCAAGATGCCATTGACGGCGGACTGTTTGCATTATTGGCAGCCGGTGTTATCAGGGCAAAAGATGCCGCGCATAAACCGGTTGATAATAAAACCCTGGATCGCAGCAAATTAACCCAGGCCAGTTTCGAGGTAGAATCGATAACGATAAAACCTGTTCAATTGATACAGATAAGAAAACTATTAACGGAAGCGGGCCTTAAATGTAACCCACAAGAAGAACTGTCCAAAATCCCTGAGTTTATCCTTAAAGCTAGACAACTAGCCGAAAGTGCTGGCGGTGAAGCACCAAAACCAGAAAAAGTGGATACGACGCTACTTGAAGCCATTACTCAAGAATCGGGTAACGCACAGCTATTAGCCCTATACGACCAATGTGAATCTTTAAAAACACAACTCGATAGCTGGCAACAATCCGCAGAAAAAATTGCCAAGCGACTGCCAGCCTGGAATACCTTAAAGCAGTTATTACAACTCAGCAAAGGGTTGGCTTTCCATGAAGAACTACAAACACAATATGATGCCATCCTCAATAATCGTAGTTTATTAGCTGATCCTGACCCTGTAGAATCACAAGTTAAGTCGGTTACAGACAAGTTGCGTAACGCGATTACCGTTCTTAGTGAGCAGTTCAATTTAGAATATCAGTTACTCAAGGAGCAGCTTGAAGAGAATGCTAACTGGCAGAAACTAACGCTGGCGCAGCAGCAACAGATTCTCGATAACTACGACCTGAATGAACCCGACGCTATTACCGTTAATACCGTAGAAGAGCTGATTGACAGCCTGGAAGCCTGCTCTATAAAACATTGGAATGACCGGACTCAAGCACAAAACATTAAGTTTAACTCGGCCACACTGGATGCCGCCAAGTTACTGGAACCCAAAGTGCAGCAAGTTAAATTACCGCACAGAACCTTAAAAACCGAAGCCGATATTAAAGCGTGGCTGGGAGAAGTTGAGCAACAAATGCTGAAGGATCTTCAAAACGGGCCCTTGGTTGTTTGATATTTGAACCACGAATGGACACGAAAAAACACGAATTTAAAAGCTTTTTATTCGAGTTGATTTGTGTTTATTAGTGGTTGAAGTAGAGAATTGGCAATAAAACCTGAACCACGAATGGACACGAATAGTCACGAATTTAAAAGCTTTTTATTCGAGTTCATTCGTGTTTATTAGTGGTTGGAGTAGAGAGTTGGCAATAAGACCTGAACCACGAATGGACACGAATAGTCACGAATTTAAAAGCTTTTTATTCGAGTTGATTTGTGTTTATTAGTGGTTGAAGTAGAGAATTGGCAATGAAACCTGAACCACGAATAGACACGAAAAAACACGAATTTAAAAGCTTTTTATTCGAGTTGATTCGTGTTTATTAGTGGTTGAAGAAGAGAATTGGCAATGAAACCTGAACCACGAATGGACACGAATAGTCACGAATTTAAAAGCTTTTTATTCGAGTTGATTCGTGTTTATTAGTGGTTAAAGTAGAGAATTGGCAATAAAGCCGGAACCACGAATGAACACGAATAGTCACGAATTTAAAAGCCCTTATTCGAGTTCATTTGTGTTAATTAGTGGTTCAACTATGAGATAAATATGGAACAGAAACTGATTTTAAAGGATGAGGTGTTTGAAGTAGTGGGTTGTGCGATGGAAGTTCTTAATTCATTAGGGCATGGATTACTGGAAAAGCCTTATGAAAATGCTTTAGTCGTTGAGTTTGGTTTAAGAAACATTCCGTATATACAGCAACCAAGTTTTGATGTCATGTATAAGCAAGTTCTGGTTGGGAAATATATACCTGATCTAATTGTTTTTAATCAAATAGTTATTGATACCAAAGTGATTGAAAAAATCACCAATCATGAACAAGGGCAGATATTAAATTATCTGAAAATCACAGGCCTGAAGGTCGGAGTGATACTTAACTTTAAACACAGCAAACTTGAATGGCAAAGGTTTGTTTTATGAAAATAGAACCACTAATAATCACGAATTAACTCGAATAAAAGGCTTTTAAATTCGTGACCATTCGTGTTTATTAGTGGTTGAAATAGATAATTGGCAATAAAACCGGAACCACGAATGGACACGAATAGACTCGAATAAAAAGCTTTTAAATTCGTGACCATTTGTGTTTATTCGTGGTTCAAAATTGAGAAATATATGAGTTTACAACCACTGGATAAAAGACTCCGCAGACAACTGGAAAACACCATTGTCAAAGCCCGTAATGTGGCAGAGGCGGCGGCTAAAACTGCTTTAGAGCGCTTATGTGTGGGCGATAGTAAGCCAGGTGAGCATTTAACGGAGGATATGCGTCAACAACGTAATAAACTCAGGGCACATGGCCGTCAGATTGGTGATAGTCGGCAAGACAACGCCGAGCAAGGCATTGAACACTTAGTCCAAGAAACCGCTTATGAGCAATGGCATCGGATGTTGTTTGCCCGTTTCTTGGCTGAGAATGGTCTGTTAATTTATGAGGACGGCGTAACACCACTATCCATACAAGAATGTTTTGAATTGGCTGAAGATGAAAACGGTGTTGATGGCTGGGAGTTAGCAGGGCGTTATGCCTCAGCGATGCTGCCGCAAATATTTCGACTTGAAAACCCCGTGTTAACGATCCATTTTTCACCGGAACATCAGCACGAATTAGAAAAGTTACTCGAAGCCTTGGATAAAGAAACCTTTCAAGCATCGGATAGCTTGGGTTGGGTGTATCAATACTGGCAAACGCAAAGGAAAAAAGAAGTCAATGATTCAGGAAATAAAATCGGTGCGGATGAGTTATCGGCGGTTACCCAATTATTCACTGAACCTTATATGGTCAGCTTTTTATTGGATAACAGTTTAGGCGCGTGGTGGGTGAGTAATTACCCCGAACATAAAGACCTCCTGCCTTTTCAATATCTGCGTTATGTAGAAACAGAAACTGAACCTGAACCACGAATAGACACGAATAAACACGAAATAAAAGCAGAAAATATTCGTGAAAATTCGTGTGCATTCGTGGTTCAAGAAGGTCAAGAACAGCAACCACGAATAGACACAAATAGACACGAAAATGATAAAAGCGAACCACGAATAGACACGAATAAACACGAAATAAAAGCAGAAAATATTCGTGAAAATTCGTGTGCATTCGTGGTTCAAAAAGTACCGGCAGCGGGGACTTTTGAGCAATGGCCAAAAAACTTAAGTGAGTTAAAAATGCTGGACCCGTGTTGTGGGTCTGGGCATTTTTTGGTGGCGACTTTATTAATGTTGGTGCCGATGCGTATGAAAGCCGAAGGTTTAAGCGCCGATGAAGCCATTGCACGCGTGCTCTCTGAAAATATTCATGGTTTGGAGCTGGATCAACGTTGTGTGGAAATTGCCGCCTTTGCTGTGGCCTTGGAAGCGTGGCGTTATCCCGAATCCAGTGGTTACCGGCCCTTGCCTTCTTTGAATATCGCCTGGGTCGGGCAATCCATTAAAGCCAAAAAAGAAGACTGGTTATCGTTGGCAGGCGATGATGAGCGTTTATATTATGGGATGGAAGCCTTATATAACACCTTCAAAGATGCACCTCTGTTAGGCAGCTTAATTGACCCCGGTAAATCGATTGCAAACGATTTACTCAGTGATGGCTTCGCTGACCTGCAACCCTTATTAAATAAAGCCTTACAACAATTTGAAGTCGCAGAAAATCAGGAAGCGGTCATTGCCGCCAAAGGCTTAACGCTGGCGGTTGATTTACTGAATCAAAAGTATGAATTAATAGCGACCAATGTGCCGTATTTGAGTCGTGGCAAGCAATGTGAGGCATTACAGAATTTTACGGAACGCCATTATGGCAATGCCAAAGGCGATATCGCCAATGTATTTTTGGAACGGTGTTTGGAACTCAATAGCAACGGGGGTATTACCCAAATGGTTATGCCGCAGAACTGGTTGTTTTTGAGTTCTTATAAAAAACAGCGTGAACATTTATTAAAACAGGTGACGTGGAATTTATTGGCAAGATTGGGTTCAGGAGCTTTTGACACAATCAGTGGTGAAGTGGTTAAAGCCATACTTTTATCACTGACTAAAACTACTCCAAATAATAAACATTTATTAAGCGGTGTTGATGCTAGCGAACCAAAAACAGTTCAGGAAAAAGCGGAAATTTTAGAAAGAGGCCAGTTGTCACTGGTAAGTCAACTGTTACAGCTTGAGAGTCCTGATTCTGTCATAGTTTTTCATAACATTGAAACCAGTTCTTTACTGTCTGAGTCAGCCACCATTAACTATGGATCAAAACCCGGACAAACAGATAGAGTTGTGAGGTTATTTTGGGAATTAGAAAAACTAACCGATAAATGGCAATATTTAGAGTCAACCCCTAGTGGTAAAAGTGTTTTTTCTGGAAAAGAAAAATTGTGTTTTTCCCTGAAAGAAGTTGAGAAACAAAAGATAAGCGGTTTTGGTGTTAGAAGTCCAGATGTGTGGGGAAAGAGTGGAATTATTCAATCTCAAATGAGCGACTTACCATTTTCTATATATTGCGGTAATATTTTTGATAACAATACATCTGTACTACATGCTAATAATGATAACGAACTTTCTGCTTTGCTAGCATTCCTTGAATCTGGTCAATATGTTGAAGAAATAAGAAAACTCAACCAAAAACTTGATGTTGCCGCCCATACAATGGTTAAAGTCCCATTTGACTTAGAATACTGGACTAAAATTGCCGAAGAAAAATATCCCAACGGCTTACCCAAACCCTATTCAGATGACCCCACCCAATGGATTTTTCACGGTCATCCAACGCAAGCAGAAGAACCCTTACAAGTGGCCGTTGCCCGTCTTCTAGGTTATCAATGGCCTGCTGAATCGGATAAAGTCATGGAGCTTTCTGACCAGGCACGGGCATGGCTTGCCCAATGTGAGAGCTTGAATTCTTTTGTCGATGATGATGGCATTGTGTGTTTATCGCCCGTGCGGGGTGAGAAAGCCGCTGATGAACGTCTGGAAGCCTTGTTAATGGCCGCTTTTGGTGAGCAATGGAATGCGTCACACCGCAACAAGTTATTAACGGACGTGCAGTGCTCAGGTAAAACACTGGGCTTTTGGCTTAGAGAAAAGTTTTTTGAACAACATTGTAAACTGTTCCAAAACCGTCCCTTTATCTGGCACATCTGGGATGGCTTAGCGGATGGTTTTAATGCCTTGGTTAATTACCATCAACTGGATCGCCAAAACTTGGAGCGGTTAATCTATACCTATCTGGGCGACTGGATAAGAACCCAAGATCATGGCGTTAAAGAAGGTATCGATGGTGCCGTACTGCGTTTGCAAGCCGCGCAAATACTAAAAACCCGTTTAGAAACCATCCTTGAAGGTGAAGCCCCTTACGATATATTTGTCCGCTGGAAATCGCTGGCTGAACAACCGCTAGGCTGGAACCCCGATATCAATGACGGCGTGCGCATGAATATCCGACCTTTTATGTCCGTCCCCGATGTCGGTAAAAAAGAGGCCGGTATCCTACGCAGCAAACCCAACATCAAATGGACCAAAGACCGTGGCAATGATGTCGCCTCCGCCCCTTGGTATAAACTGGGCTTACAATATAATGAAAGCGAAGGCTCCCGCATTAATAATCACCACCTGACCCTTGCCGAAAAACAGGCGGCACGGGATGCTTAAAACCGCAACCACGTTTAATAAACCAACCACGAATAAACACGAATTGACACAAATATCAAGAGCTCTTTATTCGAGTTCATTCGTGTCCATTCGTGGTTCAATCCTTTGTGCTAGATTTAGAGAGTTGTAACGATGGAATATACACAAGCTAAATTTTGGAAATGTGCTTTACAAGTTAATCCTGCTGAATACATCAAATACCGAGGGCAAGAACAAACTTTATCAGAATCAGAATATAATCAGAAGCTGCTTGAAGTTTGTTTGCAGGAGAACATCAAGGTGCTGGGCATTGCAGATCATGGCAATGTTGATGGCGTTGATGCCATCCGTGATTTGATGAAGGAGCATGATATTGTGGTGTTCCCTGGATTTGAAATAGCTTCTAGTGAAAAAGTGCATTTTGTTTGTTTGTTTTCCGAAGAAACAACCTCTCAACAATTAGAACGATACCTTGGGAATCTTAAATTATTAAATACTGATGATGGTGTCCGGCCTTCCAAGTTGAGCGCAGAACAGTTGATTACAGAAGTTATAAATATGGGAGGCTTTATTTATGCTGCACACTGTACTTCTAACAATGGATTGTTAAAAAATAGATTTAATCATATTTGGCAGCTTTCCAGTTTAAAGGCTGCTCAGATACCCGATACAATTTCTTCTCTTGAAGGCATAGATGATGATTTTTATCGTAAAGTTATCCTGAATAAAAATACAGACTATCGACGGGAAAATAAAATAGCGGTCATTAATGCAAAAGATGTTGAATCACCAGAGACATTATCAAACCCTAGTGCTTCTTGCTTGATTAAAATGACCCTACCCAGTTTTACTTCATTTAAACAGGCATTTCTCGATCCTGGGTCACGGGTACGATTGAATTCAGATATACCTGAGAATTTTTTTTCTTATATAGAGTCAATTCGAATTATTAATGGTTATTTAGATGGCTTAAATATTTTTTTTTCACCACATCTTAACTCAGTCATTGGCGGCAGGGGAACGGGGAAATCAACTTTATTGGAATGTATTCGCTTTGCATTAAATATTAAGCCAATCGGAAAACTTGCTCAAAAGCAGCATGACATTATTATTAAAGAAAATTTGGGCAAAGAAAAAGCTTATGTGGAATTAAAAATTCGTTCTTCAGCGATGTACGGTAAATTTTTTGTAGTCAGCAGAAAATATGGTGACCAACCTGTTGTTAAAGATGAATTTGGGAATATTTCATCATTTTCACCGCATGAGTTAATGCCACGTATTGAGATATTTGGGCAAAATGAAATCTATGAAATTGCTCAAGATGAAATTGGCCAACGACAATTAATTGATCGCTTTATAAGTGCTGATCAAAGTAACTTCGATAGTCATATTCAAGAGATTCTAAAATCATTAGCTGCTAATAGACGCTCTATTATTGCCGCTAAAGAACAGTTAGCTGAAGTTGAGCAGGATGTTCATCAATTACCCAAGCTTTTAGAACAAGCTTCGCAATATCAGGCTCTAGGGCTGAAAAAGAAGCTTGAAATAGTTCCAAAACTTGAAACGGAAAAAAGATTATTAGGCCGTGTTAATAGTGAAATGGAAAGTTTTAAGGAGACTTTACTTGCAGTACAGGATGTATTGCCTGATACGGTTTTTTTAAGTGATCAGGCTTTAAAAGGTCTACCGCATCAGCAATATTTAATTGATATTAAGTTAGTGATTGATCAACTAACAGAATCAGTTAAAGAAAATATGCTGATCATTAATGAGAATGTCAGTTTGGCAGAAACTCAATTAGTGTTGCACCTGAATTCACTGAAACAAGTAATAACACAGAATGAAGTTGAGTTAGAAACTGCATTTAAAGATATTCCTGCCAGCCAAGGTAAATCAGGAAAAGAAATTGGGGCGCACTATCAAGATATTGTAAAAAAAATAGAGAAAATAAAACCAAAACAAATAACATTAGAACAACGAAAATCTTTGATTGATGAATTATTTAAAAAACGCAAAGCTCAATTAACCGAATTAGCCGAAGTAAAAGCTGAACGTTCTGCAAGGTTAAATAAAACGTTAAAGAATTTGAACAACAAATTACAAGGAAAACTTAAGCTATCTTTGGAGACAGAGGCTAATCGGGAGCCACTTTATAAATTCCTGTGTGAATCCAATCTTGAAGGGATTGGACCGGCACGATTAGCCTGGGTTAAAAGTGACGCTGACTTTTCTCCAGAAAACTTGGCGATAACTATTAGGCAAGGTGCTCAAGCACTTAAAGAAAGTGACTGGGGTGTTACACCTGTTATTGCAGACGCTCTGGTTAAATTACCAGAAAGTAGATTATTAGAAATGGAGGAGTTGGAATTGTTTGATAGTTTAGAGGTTAATTTAAATATCGCACATAATAGCTCACCTGAAAATTATCGGAGTATAAAACGCTTATCAACAGGCCAGCAATGTACTGCGATTTTACATTTGCTTTTATTGGAAAATAGAGATCCATTGATTTTAGATCAGCCTGAAGACAATTTAGATAATGCATTTATTGCTGAACGTATTGTTAGTGAATTGCGGTCTGCAAAAATTGCGCGACAGTTTTTGTTTGCAACGCACAATGCAAACATCCCGGTTTTTGGTGATGCTGAGTGGATAGGCGTTTTAAATGTTGAAGATGGTAAAGCCTATATTCCAGTTGAACAACAAGGAGCTATCGATTTACCCGCTATACAGGTTTTAGCGGCAGACATATTAGAAGGTGGAAAAAGTGCTTTTAATCAACGCAGAGAAAAATATGGATTCCAATAGGTCTCAGGCATGATAAAGACTGAGTTATTAGAAATTATTGCTAATGGAGAAAGCTCGGGTATTGAGTTTAAACGAGATGATATTCGACCGGAACAATTAGCAAAAGAAATTGTTGCTATGGCTAATTTTCAGGGTGGGAGTGTGCTTCTTGGTGTAGAAGATGATGGCACAATCTCTGGTCTTACTAGACCCAATACAGAAGAATGGGTGATGAATGTTATCCGTGACAAAATTCATCCATTAATACTTCCTTTTTATCAAGAAATCAAAATAGATGAAGATGCTTTTGTGGCGATTATTACTTTTCCTCAAGGCATTTCCAAGCCTTATGTTTTAAGAGATAAAGGAGAAGAAAAAATATTTATTCGGGTTGGCTCTACATCTCAATTAGCCACACGTGAACAACAAATGCGCTTGTTTGAACTAGGTGGGATGTTACATACAGAAGTATTGCCCGTAGGAAGGACTGATTCTGGTTGCCTTGATAAAGTAAGATTAGAAAATTACCTGAGCGATATTATGCAGGATCCCGATATTCCTAAAACGGATGAAGATTGGGAAATACGATTGGCTGGTTTAGGTTTCTTGACTAAGGTCAATGGATTTTGCACGGTTGCTGGATTACTTCTTTTTGGAAAAAACCCACGACAATATCTTAAGCAAGCTGGCCTGCGAGTCTTTGCTTTTGATAGCGAAGATAAGGAATACAAGGCTAATATAGACGAGATTATCGACGCACCTTTGGTAGGACGGTGGGATTCAACTGTATCGGGTAAGCAGTTGCTTGATAGTGGACTTATTGAGAAATTTGTTGAGCAAATTAAACCATTTATTACAAGGGAGCCCAGTGAAATTGATGAAGATTTTAGAAGGGAGTTAGAGTGGCTATATCCACTTGATGCCGTTAGAGAGGTTCTTGTTAATGCGCTTGCGCATAGAGATTGGACGCGGTTTGTGGATATTGAAGTGGGTATTTATTCTGATCGAATGGAGGTTATTAGTCCGGGTGCGCTACAAAATTCGATGACGATTGAAAAGATGGTATTGGGGCAGCGATCCCCAAGAAATCCAATTATTATGGAGGTGCTACGAGATTATGGCTATGTGGATTCAAGAGGAATGGGGGTAAGAACCAAAATAATTCCGTTAATGAAAAAGTTTAATCACAGTGAGCCGGTATTTGAGTTAACGGATGATTATTTGAAAACCACTTTATTCAGAAAAGTACCGGCATAAAATGCTGATTAAATCTGGAACCACGAATGGACACCCATATTAAAAGCTTTTTATTCGAGTTCATTCGTGTTTATTCGTGGTTCAAATATCTTAAGGACTTTAAATGCTTGTGATTGACAGCCTGGTTAACGCCATTAAAGAGGCTAAAAAATATAACTCTAATACCCAAATTGCACCTGTTGCTGTGTTGTGGACGGATAAGGATAGGCAGTGGGAAGCTGTTATTAATAAGGTGCAGGTACTGCTACCGGAATTGCTTGTTTTAGGCACTTATGCGCCAGGCAAAATGACAGGGCCGGTGATATGGATTAAGTGTGTGCTTGCGCGGACGTTACCTGAGGTACAGCTTTCTGAAGCGGTGATTCCTGTTATCTATTTACCTGGTGTAAGTCGCGCTGATTTGCGTGCGATTGAGTCTTGTCCGGTTTGGTTGCAAGGCTTGGCTGAACTCCAATACCGTGGTGTTTTTTGGAGCCAGTCTAATGGCAGGGATTGGAGTGTTAATGCCTTTTTAACATCGAAATCGGGCGGTTTAGGTTTAGACGTTGCCAAGGATGAGAATACACAGAAGGCTCTGTTACGGGTGTTAGATGCCTTATTGTTTGATAAAAAAGTGGAACAGTTAACGGGTTCTCATTTAGAGTCAAATGATTTTAATCAGATGCTAATGTCTGCGCCAGATAAAGATTTATTAACCTGGATGAATGATTCGCAGGTTATTCAGGAGTTATGGAAAGGCAATCAGTGGGATGCCTTTGTTGCGTTATGCACCAAAGAATTCAGTTTTAATCCTGAAAAAGACGGTGACTTAGGCGCTGCTGAAGCATTGTGTCTAAATAAAGAGGCGTGGACTGTTGTTTGGCAACGTTTTATTGAAACCTTTCATCTATACCCTAAGCTGCCCGCGTTACTTGCAAAAGTCAGGATGCATCATGATTTGTTTGTTGATCAATCAACCTATTTGCAATATACCCTTAATGCAGAAAAGGCCTTGGAAAACAGCTTATTGAATTTAAGTGAGCTAGCACCCGTAGAAGCCAGACAGGCTGTTTTAACGCTTGAAAAAAACCATGCCGAGCGTCGCTCTTGGGTCTGGGGAAAGATGGGCTATGCGCCGCTGGTGACTGCTTTAGAGCATTTGGCGATTATTGCGGATTTGTCGGCAACAATTCCAGGTGGTCTTACACCCCAAGAGATGGGTGAGCGTTACCAAGCCGGTTATTGGCAAATTGACCAAGCCTGTTTGGATGCACTTATGAGTGTCAGTGCCGCTAAACAGCAGGACGTGGTTAAGGCCGTTCTGGCTGTTATTTATACGCCGTGGTTAATACAGGTCAATCAGCAATTTCAGGCCTTAATCGCTACCAAGGGCTATCCAGGGACTCATGAAATCAATGAAGCGGTTGCTGAATACTCCGTTGCCGGAGAATGTGTTTTCTTTATTGATGGTTTACGTTTTGATATTGCCCATACGCTCGTTGATAAACTGAAGGCAAAAGGCTTTGAGGTTGATTTAAGTGCCAATTGGTCTGCTTTGCCTACCGTCACCTCAACGGCCAAGGCCGCTGTTACGCCGATTTATCAATTAATTACGGGGCGTACAACCGATGTGGACTTTCAACCTGGATTGAAGAGTGAAGACAAAGCCTATTCACAATATTATCTAAAAAAGCTTCTTAAGGCTGAAGGCTGGCAGTATATTGCCTGTGATGAAACGGGCGATCCCTCCGGAAGAGCGTGGACTGAATGTGGCGATATTGATAAAGAAGGCCATGCCAAACAACTTAAACTGGCGCACCGTATTGAGCTGTTATTGGCTGAAATTGTTGAACGTATAGTTGAGCTTGAGTCTGCCGGTTGGCGGTACATCAGGGTGGTTACGGATCACGGTTGGTTGCTGGTACCTGATGAACTGCCGAAGGTTAGTCTGCCAAAAAGCGCTACGGAAACACGGTGGGGACGTTGTGCGCAATTAAAAGAGTCGGTTAGTTTTGGCGGCTTGGTGGTCGCTTGGCATTGGAATCCGGATGTATCCATTGCCATGGCACCTAATGTCAGCTCTTTTATTGCGGGCAGGCATTATGAGCACGGTGGTTTAAGTTTGCAGGAATGTGTTACACCGGTATTAAAAATAAGGTCACTAGCCATTACGCTTAGTAAAGCAACGGCTGCTATAAAAAGTAAAAAATGGATAGGTTTGCGTTGTAAGATAGAAGTGGAAACAGGGGATGAAGTCTATGCTGTTTTGCGCACTAAGCCTGCCGATGAAAATAGTAATATTAGTGCGAAGAAAAAAATAACAGCGGGAAGTTGCACACTCATGGTTGAAGATGATGATCTTGAAGGGTCTTCCGCTGTTTTGATTTTACTGGATAGTGAGGGTCAGTTGTTGGATAAACAGGCCACTATTGTGGGTGAGTGATTGTTAACTTTGGAACCACAAATGAACACGAATATACACAAAATTGGCTCATCTAAAGCCGACTAAAAGCTTTTTATTCGAGTACATGGGTGTTCTTCGTGGTTCCATAAGTTTTAATTATTTTAGGAGTGTATTTTGCAGCTTGATGAGTTAGATCTTAAAGTCGCTGACGTATTTGAAGGCTATATTGTTCGTAAGGATTTGGTTAGAACCTTTAGCAAACAATTTCCTGTTCCTACTTATGTGGTTGAGTTTTTGCTTGGGCGTTACTGTGCAACCACTGATGAAAGTGAAATTGAAGAAGGCTTGGAGATTGTTCAGCGACAACTGTCTTCAAGAACCGTAAGGGCTGGTGAAGAGGAGTTATTTAAAGCCAAGGCTTATAAAGAAGGCTCCGTTAAGCTAATAGATTTAATCAGCGCCAGTTTTAGCGTTGCAGCCAAAGGTGGTTATCAGGCTAGTTTACCCAGTTTGCAATTAAACAAGGTAAGAATCAGTGATGCGTTAGTTGACGATAATCAACGGATGTTAACGGGTGGGTTTTATGCCGAGATTACCCTTGAGTATGATGAGTCCATTGCTGATGAAAAAAGCGGGATGCCTTTTGGTATTCAATCTATACGCCCTATTCAGTTGTCTAATCGGGATGTACTGGTTAGCCTGGCGAGGGGTAGAAAGCAATTAGATACCAAACAATGGAAAGACTTTTTGCTGCGTAGTGTAGGCCTGGAACCTGGCTCTCTAAGTGAACGCGCTAAAAATGCCTTTTTTCTCAGAATGATTCCGTTTGTTGAACGAAATTACAATATGGTCGAACTAGGCCCTAGAGGTACCGGTAAAAGCCATCTGTATCAACAAATATCTCCCTATGCGCATTTGATTTCCGGTGGTAAGGCCACTGTCGCAAAAATGTTCGTTGATAATGGGTCGGGGCGACGCGGTCTTGTTTGCCAGTATGATGTGATTTGTTTTGATGAAATCTCGGGGATTTCTTTTGACTCCAAGGACGGCGTTAATATTATGAAAGGCTATATGGAGGCGGGGGAATTTAGCCGAGGCAAGGAAAGCATTCGTGCTGATGGCTCCATGGTCTTTGTGGGTAATTTTGATGTGGATGTTGAACATCAACAGCGGGTAGGGCATCTGTTTGGTCCTCTTCCCCAGGAAATGCGCGATGACACCGCTTTTATGGATAGAATCCATTGTTATTTACCAGGCTGGGATGCGCCCAAGGTAAACGCGGCTTTATTAACGGATCATTTTGGTTTGGTCAGTGATTTTCTGTCTGAATGTTTTAGTCGCTTGCGGTCTCAGAGTCGTGTCAACGTATTACAAAATAGAGTCCAATACGGTGGCAGCTTAAGCGGACGTGATACTAATGCCGTTAATAAGACAGTGTCGGGGTTACTAAAGCTGCTTTACCCTGACCCCGATGAACCTGTTTCGGATGAAGATTTGGAGTGGGCAGTTCGTTTAGGATTAGAATCGAGACGTCGGGTAAAAGAACAACAAAAACGAATTGGTTCAGCTGAGTATAGAAATACGCACTTTAGCTATATCCTGGGTGGTAATGGCGTTGAGCAGTCAGGGCAACCGCATATAAATTTCATGCCAAGAAAACCACGTTCTCCCTGAATTTATCGTTCAAAGCGGCTTCAAAGCGTTTTTTCTTAATGCTCATTTTAG
>Ga0268283_1000630_pt1 | contig 21079 bp, 14 predicted proteins | sample saktaG_13_FD_190140 | JGI IMG/M metagenome (GOLD analysis project Ga0268283, IMG submission 190140) | Saline water microbial communities from Sakinaw Lake, British Columbia, Canada - sak_2013_06_06_36m | ecosystem: Environmental > Aquatic > Non-marine Saline and Alkaline > Saline ... | reverse complement strand
AACACAGGCAAACGCCCAACAAATTCGGGAATCAATCCGTAACGAATCAAATCCTCCGGTTCGGCATTGCTCAACAATTCGCTAACACCTTTGCGAGTATCCTTGCTTCGCACGTCTGCAGAGAAACCAATGCCACTCTTCTCGGTGCGTGCACGAATTACTTTTTCTAATCCAGAAAACGCACCACCGCAGATGAATAAAATGTTAGTAGTGTTAACCTGCAAGAATTCCTGCTGAGGATGTTTTCGCCCTCCCTGAGGGGGAACAGAGGCAACCGTGCCCTCAATTAGTTTGAGGAGTGCTTGTTGGACACCTTCTCCAGAAACATCACGGGTAATGGAAGGGTTGTCTGATTTTCGAGAAATTTTATCAATTTCGTCGATATAAACGATTCCAGTTTGGGCTTTTTCTATGTCGTAATCGCACTTTTGGAGTAACTTCTGAATAATGTTCTCTACGTCTTCACCCACGTAGCCTGCCTCCGTCAATGTGGTGGCATCTGCGATAGTGAATGGCACATTGAGTAACCGTGCCAAAGTTTCTGCGAGGAGGGTTTTGCCAGAGCCTGTTGGCCCAATTAGCAAAATATTGCTTTTAGAAAGTTCTACGTCATCTTTCTTTTGTGTAGATTCCAGACGCTTGTAATGGTTATACACTGCCACTGCCAAAACCTTTTTAGCGCGCTCTTGACCAATGACGTAATCATCGAGGATGCGACGAATCTCCCAAGGTGTTGGCAAATGCCGAGCCTTGGCAACAATAGATTTTTCTTGCGACTCTTCCTGAATAATCTCGTTGCAAAGATCAACACACTCGTCGCAAATGAAGACTGACGGGCCTGCTACGAGCTTTCGAACTTCGTGTTGGCTTTTACCGCAGAACGAACAATACAATAATTTGCTCGGATCTTCTCGGTTGTACTTGTCATTGCTCATAGATTACTCGCAAGGAGATCCCCGACTTCAATCAGGGATTATGTACTTCAGCGGCGTATCAAACTAGTATCAAGATTTTGGGTTATCTAAGAGAGAACGTTTTGTCAAAACTGCATCGATCAGGCCATATTCTACCGCAGTTTCGGGTCCCATGAAATTATCGCGTTCAGTGTCTTGTTGAATGCGTTCCACAAGCTGTCCTGTATGGTGGACAAGGATCTGATTTAATTTCTGGCGAATGAACAAAATCTCGCGAGCGTGAATATCAATATCGGTAGCCTGTCCATGAAAACCACCAAGGGGTTGGTGGATCATCATTCGGGAGTGTGGTAAGCAGTGCCGCTTACCTTTGGCTCCTCCTGTTAACAATAATGCACCCATGCTAGCAGCCTGACCGATGCAAAGAGTGCTTACATCTGGTTTGATAAACTGCATGGTGTCGTAAATTGCAAGGCCAGCACTGACAGAGCCCCCAGGAGAATTGATATACAAATGAATATCTTTATCTGGATTTTCCGATTCCAAGAAAAGAAGCTGCGCTACGATCAGATTGGCAGAATAATCCTCTACTGGACCAACCAAAAAAACTACTCGCTCCTTGAGTAGGCGAGAGTAGATGTCATACGCGCGTTCCCCACGAGCTGATTGCTCAACTACCATGGGAACTAAGTTTAATCCAGTCACGGGAGACATGCCTGTACGTAGAGAATTTGAAATCATGTCTGCGAAGCTCCCATTAATTCTGAAAAACGAGTGCTAGGACGCTCAACCCGTACTTGAGTCAGTACCCATTCAATCACTTTGTCTTCTAAAAGGATGGCTTCTACCCTATCTTTTCGACTCGGGTCGCTCAAGAACCAACGTTCCACCTGATCCGGATCATCATATTCTTCGGCTAAAGAACGGACATAGGCACGCAACTGTAATGGATCCAATTTGAGACCTGTTTGCTGAACGATCTCCCCAAAAAGAATCCCAATGGCTACAAAGCGACGCGCTAAATCCTCGAGCTCCGCTGGATCTAGTTCCTTACCCTCTCCCAATTGTAATTCTTTCAGCTCTTTTTCTATTAGTGCTTTGGGTAACAAAATTGGATTGCGCTCGTAGATAGTCTCTCGCACCTGATTTTTGACCAAATCCAATGCTCTTTTGGCAAAATCCGCTTCCATTCGTTGTCGTACCATGGCGCGAAGACCGTCCATGCTACCGTCCGAAATCGAAAAATCCTGAAAAAACGCTTCGTCTAATTCTGGAAGCTGTGGTTCTTCTATAGACTGAGCGGTCATGGTAAATTGAGCAGCTCTCCCTGCTACCTCTTTATGCTGGTAATCTTGTGGAAAAGTAAGCTCGACTGTCCTAGTTTCTTGCGAAACAGCACCGATCAAACCTTTCTCTAGTTCTTCTAAGAGACGATTAGATCCTAAAACTACAAAAAGACCCTTTCCTTCATTCCCGTGAAAAGAGGATCCATCCAGAAAAGATCCTAAGAAATCCATCTTCACTCGGTCACCAAGTGCTGCAGGACGATCGACAGGTATCCAAACAGTGCGTTCTTTCCTTATCTTCTCGATTAGATGGTCTACATCTGCATCTTCAATCGCTACTTCCGGATATCTAATGACCACATCTTTTAGAGGAGAAAATTGAACTTCTGGATACACCTCGAAAGTAGAGCCGTAGCACAAACTATCTGAACTAGAAACGCCAATGGCTCTAGGAAGAGGTTCTATGGAAGGAAGAATAACGGGACGTAAATGTTCCTGATCTAATTTTTTAGTTAGAGCCAACGCAAGCATTTCTGAAATGGCTTCTTTGCGTACTTCAGCAGAGAATTGCTTTTGGACGACAGCCATCGGCACCTTGCCGGGTCGGAACCCAGAAATCTGGAGGGTGCGCGCCAAAACCTTCAGTCGTTTTTGAACTTCTTGCGCAACTTGATCTTCAGAGAGACAAAGCGTTACACGTCGTTCTAACCCATCCATGACCTCCAGCGAAACCTGCATCTTTACACCTCGTGTGGCACTCCGCTAACACCCGGGAGGCAAAACATTGAATGGTGCGAAAGGAGAGACTCGAACTCTCACGGGTTGCCCCACTGGCACCTAAAACCAGGGCGTCTACCGATTCCGCCACTTTCGCTCTAAAAAGAAGATCACTTATGCTAACTTTTTTTATCCTAAAATACAATACTCACTTTTTACTAGCTTGTGATGAGCAACCCAAAACTCAGGCTGTGTTTTGTTCCAACGGACAGACTCGTTTTACTTGGAATATAGTTACATCATCTGGAGGAGTACTTTCACTAGATAATCCTAAACTTCTCACTAAACTATCGATGTCAAGTTCCGGGTTGGCGACTCTTGTCTGCAAGGCAACGTATTTCTCTTTTAGGGAACGCTCTGGCGCAATCTCAAGAAAACCATCCGAAACTAACCATAAGGAAAACTTTTCTGATAGTCCGAATTCTTGTTTTGGAAATTCGGAATCCTCAAACACTCCCACCGGACGGCTCGGAGAAGTCAGAGGACGAACTCCATTTTTGTCACAAATAAGAGGGTACGGAAATTGTCCACCGTTGCTACAAGAAAGACGGTGGGTATGCTGATCGATTACTCCGTAAAAAATAGTAAGGTATTTATCTAGTCTTTGTCGACACAAATCCTGATTTAAGCGAGCAAGAGTACGTTCCGGATATAACAACATCAGATCTTTTGATTCTCGTCGTGACTGCTGATACTGACCAAATAGGGTAGTCAACATAACGGTTACAAATGCAGAAGCTGCACCGTGACCAGAAACATCTGCCATGTAAAAACCAAGGTATCGATCATCGATAGGAAAATAATCTACGAAATCACCAGATAAAAAAGCAGAAGGGAATAGCCTAGAGTTAAACAAATATTCGCCCAATTTTCGTTGAGGCGAAGGCATGAGCTGATTTTGAACATGACGCCCTGCTTTTTCGTCTTCTTCTAATTGCTCAACGGTAAATCGCAACTTTCGATTTCGTGATTCAAGATGTTGCTGATAGTAGCGTATTTCATTCTTTTGCTCTGCTCGTTCCAGAACACGACAAAGCGCGGTTTCTAAAACTTGCATATCCAAAATAGGTTTGGTTACGTAGTCCCACGCACCACGCCTAAGGGCTTGCACGGCATCTCCCACATAATTAGCTCCAGAAACAATGATTACTGGAGTTTCCGGAGATTCTCTTGCAATAGTAGACAAAATTTCTAAACCGTCTGCTCCCGGGAGGCGCAAGTCACATAAAACAGCGTCTGGACGTTCCTTTCGAAAACGAGCAATGCCGGCAAGACCATCACTCTCTTCTAACATTTCATAACCACTGTCTGAAAGATAAGCAACAATACCATCTCGTACAGATTTTTCGTCTTCAATCGCGAGAATACGGGCATTTTGGTACGCACCACTCACTTGAGATAACATTCTCGTGAGTCCTACTTCCGAACATTCTGTTTTTTTAGATTCTTGTTTTTCAGACAGCATAACCACTTTCCCTCACATTCTGGAATTCGCTTCAAACCTACGTAATACAGACAGGCGAGCAAGCCCAAGCAGAGTTTCCTCGATTGTAGAAGGTACTTCCACCTTTCAACCCAGTATGGAAGCAAATACATCGTGCAAAATAGGGATCCGTCGTGCTAAACCTCCAGCTAAACGAACCATTGGAATACGACGATCTGGATCCACGATAGAAACCGCTTCGGAATACTGTTCTGTGAAGGACCGCACAATGGAAGCAATTATATGTCGAGGCGTAAAATTAGTTTCTGTAATACCAAAAATTTTCCCACCTTTCCCATTCCAATGCCATGCAGTGGCAAACAAATTGAGATCTAACTGTATTGGAGCTTTCAAAACTTCTTCAACAGAAAGATTTTCAACAATTTTCCAGAAAGTATTTGGATCATGTGATATTGCACTAAAAAATTGTTCAAATACACGTAGGGCACGACCTGCAGGAATGTGAGAAACAGTAACTAAGCGGCGTTCATTGAAGAATGGGCGAAACTCAGCACGTGCGTTTATCTTATCACAAGACAAAATCGCATTGACCTGTGAACCAGTCCCTAAATTGATGCAGAGAACTTGGTCATTGATTTCTGCTCCTAACATGGCAGCCTGTAAATCTCCAATACCTCCAAAAACGGGTACATTACCACCCCACAATGGAAGATATCCAATGGGGGAAAAATCCTTTTCTATTAAATTTCTTTTAAATTCTGGTACACCTAATGTTCGTAACTGATCTAAAAGAAACTCAGACCAACATCGCTTTTCTATGTCGTACAATCCAGAAGCGGCTGCAATCGTTTCATCCACTGCTCGTAAATGTGTTCCGCAAGAAAGAAGAATCCACTCGGGAAGAGAAAGAAAGTAGCTCCTTTGAGGGATCTTTTCAGCAAAGTAGGCAAGAGTAGCAAAGGGTATTCCAGGCTTCAATCGCATGCCTGTAATTTTTCTGAATTCTTGATCGTTTGATTTCAACCGACTCAAGACACCAGATCGCTCTGCACGCTCATCACGCCAACTAATGTATTGAGTGATTGGTTTTCCATTCGCATCTGCTAATAAGAATCCTCCCATTTCAGTAGCTAGATAAATTTCTTTAGGCCGATGAAAATTTTTTTCAAAATTCTTAAGAAGTGTAAATAATGCTATTCGATATGTGTTTGCAGGAATTTCTACGGAACCATCAGTACCAAAAACAGGTGCAGGAGTGATCTCGTCATACTCACACAGGAACACTTTATTTTCTATATCATATAACGCAGCTTTGATGCGGCTTGCGCCAAAATCAAGTAACAAAATTGTTTCATTCATCGAGTGCATCTAAAACTCGTCTTAGTGATATTTGCAGCAAATTTTTTGTGCTTTCTTCGAGAGTGAGATCGATAAAAAGGATGTGTCCAATGTGTTCTAGGACGACTAATTTCAGCGTAGAACCTTCAGTTTTCTTATCCCGTTGCAAAACATCGAGAAGAGTGTCAAAACAAATATCTCTTAGAACCGAACGTATATGAGTTGGAATGAGAGGGGCAGCAAGACGTAAAAGACGTTTTCGTTCAATATCTGTCAAAAGACCACGGCTATAACTAACTTCACTTTCAACAAGAATTCCTATCATTACTCCAATACCATGAGGGATAGCATAATTTGTAATGGCTTCAAAAGCATGTCCAATGCTATGCCCAAGATTCATAGAGCGACGCAAATCGATTTCAAATTCATCGTATTCAACTACTGCTCGTTTTACTGACAAAGAGGTCTCAACTAAAGTTGTTAAAGCACCAGAATCCATGGACAATGCAGCGGGAAGATATCGTTCTAAACGTTCGACGAATGCTTCTCCACCCGTTACACATAGGCGAAAGACTTCACCCAACCCAGATAATATTTCTTCTGACGGAAGAGTGGCTAGAAAACCTGCGTGAATCCACACTCGTCTCGGAGTAGAAAAAAGACCCAAAAGGTTTTTGGTCCGGGAATAATTGATTCCAGTCTTACCACCTACACAGCTATCTCCCTGTGCTAATAAAGTCGTAGGAATATATGTCCAAGAGATACCACGTTTATACATTGCACACGCAAACGCCGCTACGTCCTGAATAATACCGCCACCGATTGCAAACAACATGGAACTACGTGTTGCGTTATTCTGACGCATAAACTCGACAAGCTGTATCACTCCTTCTAAAGTTTTAAATTTTTCTGTAGCTTCTACAACAAAAATAGGAACACCCAAAAATGTTACAGATCTTAGAAAATGAGTCTTAACTACTTTGCGATCTATCAATACAATTGGATACGTTGCCTTAGTGATTCTGGAATTAATAGTCTCCGCAAGAGGAAGGTGTGAAATGAAATCGATTGAGTAGGGACGCGGAGAAGAATGAATAGTAAGCCCTTCGACATTCACATTTAATGGTGCTTCAAAAGAAATATTCTGAATAAAAAATTTCGGCATGTTAGCCTCCAGAACTTTTAAGACTTTTTACATCAACCCGAGCAGGGTAAATTTCTCTAGCACCGTCAATCGAAAATCCACCATCCACGACAATATCTTGGCCATTAATATAACGACTAGCTGGAGAACACAAAAAATACACTACTTCTGCAATATCATTAGGGACACCCAAATGCCCGGCAGGAATAAAAGATGTTACACGTGCAATCGTTTCTGGTGTTAAATTTGTCCGAGTCATACGTGTATCAATATAACCCGGAATAACTGCATTGACTCGAATACCGCTAGGTGCTAATTCAAGAGCTAAAGATCGAACACAACCAATGAGTGCGTGTTTAGAAGTAACATAAGCCAATCGTTGTGTCCTCGCTAAAAAACCATACAAAGAAGAAATGACAACAACTTGTCCTCTCAATGCAATTAAACTTGGCAACATATGTTGTAGCACCCGCAGGAATCCACTAACGTTGCTTGCAAAAGAGAGATTCAATTCCTCCTGTGTCAAATCTTCGAAAGATCTTGGAGTGTTCAAACCGGCACTATGTACTAAAACTCCAAAAGAAGTCTGCTGTTTTGAAAACCACGCATCAATAGACGAGAGATCGGCGAGATCAAAATCTGTACGGCCAGTGGCAGTAACTTCATATCCTGCATTACGAAAGCGTTGACAGATGGCCGAACCAATATCACCACGACCACCTAAGACAAGGACTGAAGGTTTCTCCATATTACTTTTCCAAAGGAATCCACATGTTTTCTGCCAATTCTTTACGAGAAAGAAACGGAGATAAATCTTCTAAAGGCGAAGAAATCATAGTACCATCTTCCAGTCGACGTGAAGATAACTTTGGAGAAAAAAACTGTTCTGGATCTAAAATGACTTCCATAGCTTGCGGTCCCTCAGACTGAAGCGTGTCTTGTATGACTGCTCTCATGCTGTCATGTTCTTCGCAGCGGCGAAATCCAAATCCAAATGCAGTTAGAAGTTTACTAAAATCTGGAAACGTAACACCAGAACTAGGACCACAACCTGTGATATTGTCGGGGAAAAAATTTTTCTGAGTTTGTATGATTGAGCTGTATCCTCCATTATTCAAAATAAACAATTTAATCGGCAAATGGTTTCCGATGATTGTTTGTAATTCCTGTAAATTCATCATAATGCTTCCATCTCCAGCCAAACAAATTATTCTTTTTCTACTAGCATAATGGGCACCTATTGCAGCTGGGACGTCATATCCCATGGAAGCAGATCCAGAATTAGTGTACAAACGTTGTCCGATCTTCAAATCCGCTGTTTGAAAAGCAATAACCGCAGCAGCACCATTTCCAGTAACTGTAATATCTCCTTCTACAAGTTCTGAATAAAGTGTTTGAATAAAACAGTAAGGATTGATGGGCGTAGATTTTTCCCAATATTCAGGAAGCACGGTTGAGTACTTTTTTACACGTTCTCTGCACCAATGAATGTACGAGGTATGTCGTAGATTGGATTGGTAAGGTAATTCTTCTATCTTTTCTAAAAACTCTTTTAAGTCCGTGTGAATCGGCATATCAATTGATAGTGTCGGTTTCATGAGCTCAGCACGATCAATATCTACCATGATTTTGAAGGCTTTTCGTGCAAAAGATTTCCAGTGGTAACTCACTTGACGAATATTGAGACGACTACCAAGAATAAGCAAAAGATCACTATTTTGTACTGCAAAATTTCCCGCGCGATCCCCGACGGTACCAGGACGACCCGCATAAAGAAGATGATTACTATGGATTACGTCATGAGCATTCCATCCAGTGGTCACTGGAATTCCAAGTTTATCGATTACGCGTAAGAAGATTTCATGTGCTTTTGAAATACGAACACCTGCTCCGGCCAAAATAACTGGTCGTTCTGCTTTTCCAATGAGACTCAAGACTGCAAGTACTTGTTCCTCTAATGCTACTCCGGTAACCAAATTAGATTCTGTAGAAACAGATATTTTTTCTTCGAGCGCATTAAAACTACGAAGAAATTTAGGTTCTATCTGAGTTGCCTGTATATCAATAGGAACATCTATCCACGAAGGTCCAGGACGACCATTTTTGGCAAACCAAAATGCTTTTTCGACGACATAACGAGTTTCTACAGGATCGCGCAACACAGTAGAAATTTTGCAAACGGATTCTGCCATTCGAACAATGTCAATTTCTTGATCACCTAATTGTCGCAACGGTAAGTTATAACTGGAAACCATTGTTTGGAGTTTGACTTGACCAGAAATCACGATCATTCCAATGGAATCTACGTAAGCCCCGTAAACACCATTAAGCGCATTGACCCCACCTGGGCCAGTGGTGACATTGATCGCAGCCAAACGTCCGGATAAACGCGCATAACTCTCCGCCGCTATAGCACATGCTTGTTCATGGTGGCAATAGATAACTTGGAGCTTTCGTGCAAATGCATCATTTAAGTGCATTGCACCGCCCCCCGTCACTGTAAAAACATGTGTCACACCATGATCGACGAGCAACTGGGCAATGTAATCTGCGACGCGCATTTCAAACCCCAAAAGGTCTAACTGAAAACTATTTTAGATCTTTTTTATTGGATCAATTCCTCGTGCTTCAATTAATTTAGCAAGACTTGAATTTTCGCTATATGGGCTTTCAATATTGCGAAACATAATCGGATCATCCTGTTGCACCGAATCTAATAAAATTTCACCACGCATCAATTCACGACACGAAATCTGTCCCTTTTGTAATGGAATAGCAAGATAAATATCTTCTTCTTCTAACACGTGACCTGCAGGCAAATGGTGTTTTGCGTACACGCCACGAACTAGTTGATCTAAGTATCGTACCTCTTTATCGGGTGCAATTCGCTTTGTAGTACCCGCCCCGCCGCACATTTCTTGTGCTTTCAAAAAAGCTTTGAACCACTCATCGATCTGTTCTGGCAACGAACAATACGAAGATACTGGTACGTTCTCATACTTAATGTCTACATGCCGTTCAAATGTGCGAGCTCCTTTTGCGTATGCAATGAACATAGAACTCTGCCAATCGTGGTATTCATGTGTGGACAAACCGATCACATTCTCCGGATATCGCTTAACAAGAAAATCAATCTGATTTAATTCAAGTTCACTATCTTCACTTGGATAAAGAGACACACAATGGTTAATTCCAAGTGGTATGTTCCTCCTCGAAAAATATAACACAATGTCATCTAAATCTCGGAGGGAAGAACCTCCAGTGGAAATCATTACAGGTTTCTTCGTAGAAGCAATCTTTTCAATTAAAATCCAATCTTTTACATCTGAACTGGCAATTTTCATGATTTGAATGCCAAACTCAACACATTTATCTACGGATACCTCGTCAAATGGTGTTGCCATGGTCAACATGCTAGATTTCCGTACGGCCTCAACCATAGTTCGATAATGTTCCCACGGCATTTGGGTGGCTAAGGTTTTTTGGATGTAACGCACGTCTGAATTATTGACAAAATCCTTATGTATAAAAGTGCCTACATCTCTGAACTGCAATTTCATTGCGGCACGGACCCCATTAAAGCGTACTACCTTTCCATAGTCTGAAATAATTTTTAAGCCGCGCTTCAGACGACCCCAATGGTTATTGGCCAATTCAAGGACGAAAAGATCTTCAAAAATAGAAGCACGCATAAAATTCTCCTAAATATCAACACTGTGTTTTGGAAAAAAATCATCATCTACAATTTCAGTCCAAGTATAAGGACATGCTGCAGGAAAACGTTCTTTATGGAAACCTGTTTCCTTTGAAGCAAGTTCGGTCGCATCCTGGTAGGCTTCTAACAAAATCACCTCTATTTTTGAATGTAAACCCGGAGATTGCTTGAGCCTTTTCTTAATCCTATTTCTCTGCTCAATTAAAGTCGATCTCCAACTATCTCTTTTGAACTCTTTCCACCTTTCAGAAAGAAGTGGATACTGATATTGTCATTTCAGTAAATGAGCTAATAAAACTGTTAGACGACTTTCTAACTCATTCCTTTCGCTTGTACCTATGTCAGAAAACTCTTCCAAAATATGTTCTATGTCTAATGCTGCAAAATTCCGACATCTGAGAATTTCAGCATTCAACGTAGCCCACTTAGAAAAATCTTCCGTGTATAATTTTTTTAGATCAATCACAATATTTTTTTCGGATATTTTGACTAAAATAAAAAATAATCACTGACCTTGCTAACCACGTATTCCAACATAGGCTCCGTAAGTCCTGGATATACCCCGATCCAAAAAGTATTCTTCATGACAATGTCTGTATTTTTTAAGGAACCGCTGACTCGGAAATTTTTTCCAATCATATAAGGTTGCCTTGTTAAGTTTCCTGCAAACAAAAGCCTCGTCCCAATTTTGTATTGATTGAGATATTTTAGAAAATCGACGCAATCTACTCCAATTCCTTCTCGAAGGGTAATCGGAAAACCGAACCAAGAAGGTTCAGAATGTTCCGTTGCTTCCGGCAAAATTAAAAACTCAGAACAACAACCAAGACCCTTTTTTAAGTACTCAAAATTATTTTTGCGAATTTGAATAAATTCTGGTAATCGATCCATTTGTGCTAAAGCACAAGCAGCCTGCATATCAGATATTTTTAGATTGTATCCAAGAGAAGAGTACGTATATTTGTGATCATACCCGAAAGGAAGATCTCCTGACTTCCAAGAAAAACGTTTTCCACAAGTGTCATCTTTTCCAGGAGGACAATGACAATCACGCCCCCAATCTCGTAGAGATTCTAGGATTTTCCTAAGATGTGGATGATTGGTAAATACCGCTCCTCCTTCCCCCATAGTAATGTGATGCGCTGGATAAAAACTAAGAGTTCCAATATGTCCAAACGTGCCCACGAGACGCCCTTCGTATTTAGATCCGAGGGCATCACAACAATCCTCAATTAGCCATAAATTGTATTTTTTGACGATACGAATCACTTCATTTAGATCGTAAGGATTACCCAAAGTATGGGCTAACATGATTCCTTTCGTTTTTTCAGTGATCGCTTCTTCGATTTTTTTTGGGTCAATATTGTAAGTAGGAATATGAACATCCACAAAAACCGGCACTGCGCCATTCTGAATAATTGGATTGACTGTCGTAGGAAATCCAGCGGCTACGGCAATAATTTCATCCCCTGGCCGAATGGCCTTCTCTTCTAACAAAGGAGAACTCAGTGCAGAAAACGCCAATAAATTAGCAGAAGATCCAGAATTAGTAGTCAAAACATGAGTAATGCCTAAAAAATCAGAAAGCCGTTTTTCAAACGCCTCATTAAAACGACCCATGGTGAGCCAGCCATCCAAGGCAGCATCCACCATATTTTTAATTTCTGTTGCACCAATGACTTTCCCAGAAGGAGGAATTAGACTCTTTCCAGGATCAAACGATTTTTTGGCATGTGCTATTTCTACAAATTCTTCAACATGTGCGGCAATTTGTTGTCGCAATTCTTGTTCACGATTTTTAGAGGTTTCAGTCATGCACTAGGTTCCAAGAAAATCCTGAATTTGACTTATTGAAAAAACCCGCATATCTTGGCCAGACATCCAAGCCCGGTGCCAATCTACTGTGGCAGCCAAGGCACGATCTACGTTCCATCTTGGATGCCAACCCAATCGAGAACGTGCCTTTGTGCTGTCTAAATATAAAAAGTGTGCTTCGTGAAAAGAAGGCGAATTCGATAATTCAATCGAACCTCCTCCCCAACAATCAATGATATATTCTGCCACCCAACGTACTGATTTTGAATCTGATGGTCCAAAATTCCAACCTTCTGCCCAAGCATTTCCTTCCATAAACAAACGTTCTGCTAAAAGTAAATATCCTTCTAGTGGTTCTAATACATGTTGCCACGGTCGAACTGCATTTGGATTTCTCAGCAGAATAGGTTTTCCTTGAGCAAGTGCATTTAACACATCAGGTACTAATCGATCTTTTGCCCAATCCCCTCCCCCAATTACATTTCCAGCCCGAACACTTGCTAATGCTACCCCTGTTTTGGAGAAAAAAGAATCTCGATAAGCACGAGTTATCAATTCCGCACATCCCTTAGAACTACTGTAAGGATCCTTACCTCCCATTGGTTCTTCTTCTCGATAACCCCAAATCCATTCTCGATTTTCATAACATTTATCACTAGTAATATTTATGATGGCCTGAACGCTTTTTGTGGCACGTGCTATTTCCAATAGGTGGACTGTTCCAAGAACGTTGGTCGAATAGGTTTCTACTGGTTTGTGATAACCTTGCCCAACGAGAGATTGCGCGGCTAAATGAAAAATCAATTCAGGTTGTGATGTCTGTACGGCATTTTCTAAACTAGGGAAATCCAAAATATCTCCTTCCCTAGAATCTATATTGATCCCTAAACGAAAAAGACTAAAAAGCGGACTTGTCGGCGGCAAAGAATACCCCGTGACCTTTGCGCCCAGTGATTCTAACCAAAGAGCAAGCCACCCACCCTTAAATCCCGTGTGTCCAGTTAAAAATACTTTTCGATCCTTCCAGAATTCTGCATTCATGTCCAAACCTTCCAGGGTGCATTCCCTTTTTCCCATAATTCTTCGAGATAATTCTTATCGCGTAAAGTATCCATGGGTTGCCAAAAACCTTGATGTAAATAAGCAGAAAGTTGATTCTCAGCCACCAATCTTTCCATTGGATCTCGTTCCCAAAAAATAGTGTCTCCTTCAATATATTCAATTACTTTTGGATTTAAAACAAAAAAACCACCATTGATCCAACCGCTATCCCCTTGTGGCTTCTCTTGAAAACCCAATACTTGGTTTTGATCAGAAAGGATAAGAGCACCAAATCTGCCAGGAGGCTGCACGGCCGTAACAGTAGCCAATTTTCCATGGGCTTTGTGAAAAGCAATTAATTGAGAAATGTTTATATTTCCAACACCATCTCCATAGGTAAAACAAAAATCTTCGTCTCCTAAATAATCGCGTACTCTTTTTAGACGTCCTCCAGTCATGGTATCCGGCCCCGTGTCTACTAAAGTCACTTTCCACGGTTCTGCATTGTTTTGATGCACCTCTAAATGATTTTTAGCTACATCTACCGTGATGTCTGACATGTGTACGAAATAATTAACAAAATATTCTTTTATTAGATAACCTTTATATCCTAAACATATTAAAAATTCTTGAATGCCATGGGCTGAATAGATTTTTAGGATATGCCACAAAATAGGACACCCTCCGATTTCCACCATTGGTTTCGGACGAGCGACTGTTTCTTCACTCAAACGACTGCCTAATCCACCTGCAAGAATAACAGCTTTCATGGCATTTCCTCGCGAGCACACCAATCCTGCCACATTTGACGATAGGCAGTTTCTAAATGTATTGTAAACCGTTTAGCATCAAAAAGTGAAGATTTTAGAATGTGCTCACGTTGTAACCGTCTACGCATTTCTAGCAAAAAATTCTGATCCGTGGCAAGACGTACTGCGATTTCGACGTATTGTTCAGGTGTGCTGGCTACTAATTCCGGTAAATCAACGTTGTTCAAAACTGAAACACCAATTCTGGAAACCAAGCTATTTCCCGCCAAAGTCACAAATGGAACGCCCATCCAAACAGTATCACAGCTAGTGGTACCACCATTGTACGGAAATGGATCCAGACAAACGTCCACATGGTTATAAAACTTGTAATGATTGATAGAAAGACGCGCTGTTAATTCCAGACGATCTTCCGAAACCTGGCGTGCCTTAAATAGTTCTCGTATCTGGTTTTGAAACAGTGGATCTTCTAAACCAGGTGCCTCAATGAATAATTTCGCACTAGGCACTGCACGTAATAATTGGCTCCAAACATCAATGACTTCTACGGTCACTTTTGCAAAATTGTTAAAAGATCCGAAAGTAACGTATCCTCTTTCGAGTGAAGGTGTGCTTGAAATTGGTTCAGGGCTTCCTATACTAGGTGCATACACACTCCCACTTTCTGGAAGCCGAATGAGTTTCTCAGTATAAAAGCTGTCCAATATCCCATGAGGTGCGTTGTACTGATCCACAATGCAATAGTCAATAGCAGATAACCCAGTCGTATTGGGATATCCAATCCAAGTTGCCTGAACTGGAGCAGGTTTTCTCGCAAAAACCAACAAACGATTTTTTGCAGAATGCCCAGAAAGATCTACGAGAATATCTATCTCATCCTTTCGAATTTGATTTGCCAGTATATCGTCTGTCATGCCAACACAATCTACCCAACCATCCGAATACCCTTTGAGGCGTTTTGTGACTTCGTCAGTCTGTGGAGAATTATGATATCCGCAAATCGAAAAACGCTCGTGGTCATGGTTTTTGAACACAGGCTCAATAAAATAAGCTACTGCGTGTCGTCGTAGGTCAGCGGAAACATATCCAACCTTGATCTTTCGATTAGGATCTTTTGAATTCGTATGCGGTCGAATCAATGCCTTTAACGGTTCTCCGTGAACTTCGTCAAAACGCCGATGTTCAGCATAGATTTGCTCCAGGCTATAATTACTCGCGTAGTTAATTGCTAATAGTATATTGCTATGAATATCCGAAAATTCTGGATTTAATCGTAATGCTTCTCGGTAAGAATTGACTGCCTCTTCTGATTTTCCCTGTAACTTTAATACATTGCCTAGGTTATTGTGGGCTTGAGAAAAATTCGGATTAAGTCGAATGGATCTATGTAGAGACTCCTTTGCTTTTTCTAATTTTCCTAATCGAAAATAGGCAGCACCCAACCCAAGATGGGCTTCGATACACTCTCGATCTCGTTGCAACGCTTGTTGGTAGACATCTACAGATTCCTGAAGGTGCCCGATCGTCTGGAGCACATTGCCAAGATTGACATAGGAAGCTACTCGATTTGGGTCTAAATCCACGACATGTTGACATGATTGCTTAGCCTCTCCTAGCTTTCCCTGTGTTTCAAGCGTAGAAGCAAGGCCAGCATGGGCTTCGATATACTGCGGACGAATCGCAATGGCACGTCGGAAATTTTCTTCAGACTCTAAGAGATTTCCTTGCTCGCGCAGGAGTTGTCCCAAATTACAATAAGCATCTACATAACCTGGATCCAAAACCAAAGCTTTTCGATAGCTTTCAGCGGCCTGCTCCCGTTGACGTTGTGCTTTCAGAGCATTTCCAAGGTTTAGGTAAGACCCCGCTGCATTTGGATCCGCCTCTATTGCACGATGAGCCGCTGCTTCTGCTTCTGAAAAACGCCCAGCCATACGAAAAGTGTCGCTTAAGGATCCATACAAACTGCTAGATCCGGGACGAATAGCGATGGCTCGTTGGTAAGCGGTGATTGCTTCTTCCCACTTTTCTTGTGTACGAAGGACATTTCCCAAGTTTCCATGAGCATCTGCGTAGTCCGGTTGCAAGCGAATAGCTCGACGGTAGGCTGAGACAGCCTGCTCTAACCGTCCCGCGCGCCGATGCAAAGCACCCATTAGCGTCCAAGCATCTGCGCGTTCGGGTGCTAGTTTTAGAACCTGCTCACACAAGGTTTGAGATTCTGAAAGGTTCCCCTTTTGATACTTCTCCATGGCCACGGCCAGCAAGTTAGAAGCCTTAGCTGCTGCTCCAGCTCGGCCTCCTCGAGATTTTGTTGGAAGAAGAGGGGGAGGTGGACTTGCCAACCGGAGTGCAGAGCTTTTGTTTGAAGTCAGTGTCGTAGATAACTTGTCAGTCTTAGATTCTCTTATGGGTAAGAGACGAGTACGATCTCCAGCGACCAGTGCACCTAATTCCGTTTGAACCCGACTTACCAAGGCTTCCCACTGATGTGGGCCAGATTGTCGGAAGAGCCGAACACTAGGATACCAAGGGGTGTCCTCTCGTTTTAGGAACCAGCGCCAATCCGCGGAGAAATGCAACAGTACCCAAGTAGGCCGACCCAATGCTCCTGCTAAATGAACCGTGGAGGTACAAGAAGTAATTAGCAAATCTAAATTAGAAAGAATTGCAGCAGTATCTGAAAAATCTTGAATTTCTTCCCCCAAATCTATAAAAGAGGGTGGCATGCTCCTACCGACCAAGTCTTTCCTACCATCTCCTTTTTGTAGTCCAAAAAAATGAACTCCGGAAGTTTCCAAAAGGGGTAATAGGGGAGCTAGTCTCGGAGATCTCCAACGGTCATTCTTTACGTTGGGATTCCCTCCCCACACGAGGCCCACCCGCAATCCAGAATAATTCCGAAACCTCTCTCCCCAAGCCTTTTTTAGAATTGGGTCTGGTTGAAGGTAGGACTCTGAAGAAGGAAGTGTGTCTAAAGTAGTCTGAAATAGGTACGGCAAACTTAGTAAAGGATATTGAACATCAAAATGGGGACGAGGTTCGTCACGAATGACTAGCTGGCTAATGCCTGGCATTCGATCAAGTAAGTTTTTTAGGTCTGGATGAATCTCCAAAAGCACTCGCCCACCACGAGCAACCACCATGGGTAAATAACGTATAAATTGAATTACATCCCCATAGCCTTGTTCGGTGTAAAGAAGAATGGTCTTACCATTCAGTGGCTCTCCCTGCCAAAGGGGTTCTGCAAACACCGGTGGATCAATCCTAGCTCTCCAGCGCCACTCATATCCTTTCCAGCCTCTTTCAAAATCTCCTGAGAGGAGACGCACCAGTGCTAGATCCCATTGAGCCTCAGCATTTTCTGGATGAGAGGCAATCACTTGTTCCAGGGTTGTAATTGCCTGTTCTACTCGTCCAAGTGCTTGAAGCATCCCAGCTAAGTTAATTAAAAAATCTACTTTTTTAGGGACTAACTGAATTGCACGCCGGTAGCAGGCCAACGCTTCTTCCAGTCTGCCCAGGTCTGAAAGTGCGCCTCCCAGATTGTTGTGTGCATCTGGATAGTCTGGTTTGCAAGCAATCGCACGACGATGTGCAGAAGCCGCTTCCTCAAACTGTTTTAATTTACGAAGTAATATGCCCTTTAATGTCCAAGCATCTGGGCGATTTGGTTCTATCTTGAGTACTTGCTCACAACGTGTCATGGCCAAAACATTCTCACCAAGTTGGTAAGCCGTCATGGCCGAAGCAAGCAATGCTTGTGGATTACTCTCTTCTACTGTCTCTACTTGATGTGATACCTTTTCTTGAGACAGTGAAGGCATCGTAACTTTGTTACGAGCAATGTCCTCACGTAAAATGCCTAAAGTGACACTAGCTTCAGCCCAATCTGGACGTAAGTTCAATACTTGTTGATAAGCTTCTGCCGCTGTTTCCAAGTTTCCTTGTTCTCGCGATACCATCCCAAGATTGTGATACGCCTCTACCATTTTGGGATCTAGGGAGATTGCTTGCTGATAGCTGGCTGCGGCTTCTTCGAGTTTGCCTTGCCCCCTTAGTGCATTTCCAAGATTAAGATACGCACCCGCGAAAGTAGGCCGTAAAAAAATAGCACGACGGCAAGCCGCTTCTGCTTCTGGCCATTGCTCTAGCTCGCGTAGGCTATCTGCGAGACTAGACCAAGCATCTGCTCGGTCTGGCAGCAGCGTTAAAGCACGACGATAGAGCGTAATGCACGCTTCGTGTTGATGGGTGCTTTTGAGTAAGTTAGCGAGGTTGTAATAAGAGTCCGCATAATCTTGATTGATTTCAATAGCACGTCGGTAGGCAGTGATTGCTTCTGGAATCTTTCCAGCACGCCGATGTAGTACTCCGAGAAAATTCCAGACGTCTGCCCGACCCGGATCGATTCCCAAAACCTGCTCGCAACCCACACGCGCCGTGGCATCATCTCCTCGCTGAAATGCTTGCATGGCATTGGAAATTATTAAATCAACCGAGTCCACTTGTGGCACGCTACTTCCCCTCAAAAGATACCAACTCTGCTCGCACGGCTTCTACCACGAGATCCCAACGTCCTCTTTTTGGTTGCCGAAACAACCGAACAGAGGGATACCATGGCGTGTCCTCTCGTTTGAGCATCCATCGCCAATCGGGTTCATAGTTCAATAATACCCAAGTTGGGATCCCCAGTGCACCTGCCAAATGAACCATTGAAGTACAAGAAGTAATGAGGAGATCTAAACTCGTCAAGATTGCCGCGGTATCCGCAAAATCCTGAACCTCTGCGACCATGTCAACAACATTTTCTGGAAGGTCGACTTCCCACAAATCACGTCGCCCATCTCCCTTTTGTAAGAGTAAAAAAGTGGCATCCATCCTCTGAAAAAGAGGTAATAGTGCTGAAAGCCTAGGGGATCTCGTGGTATCTAATTGAAAACTGGGTTTCCCTGCCCATACCAATCCAATTCTTGGGCCTTGAAAAGATTGAACCTTACCGTGCCACTGTTCTTCTATCTCACGTGGCACTTTCAAATAAGGCACTTTGGCCGGAATCGTGTCCAGTCGAGTTTTGAAAATCCAAGGTAAGCTCATTAGAGAGACTTCTAGGTCTATCTTTGGCATCGGATCACCGGGTGAAACGACCTCCCGTACTTCCGACAATGGACGAACCAAGCGAACCAAGGCAGGATCGCTCTCTAATACAATTTCTCCACCTCTCTCGGCCACAAGGGGTAGATAGCGCAACATCTGTAAAGTATCGCCGAAGCCTTGCTCACCGTAGACCAAAAGACGCTTTCCCGGAAAGTGCTCGCCCTGCCAGCGAGGTCTTCCAAAGGATCGCGGAGGTTGTGGATACCCAGGAAAATAGCGAGACTCATATTCTTGAAAACCAGCTTCTAGTTTTCCTGCGAGTAACAAGATCAAAGCAAGATTCCAACGGGCTATGTGGTGTTCTGGATTCCTTTCCAGAACCGCGCGGTAGTAAATTTCTGCTTCTTCTATTAAGCACGCCCGATGGCAAGCCACTGCTAAATTAAAAAGGATTTGGAGATCTTCTGAGCCTTTTGGGCTTTGTTCGATAATCTTCCGGTACTCCGCAGCGGCTTCTTGATGCCAACCTGCCTGAGTTAAAGCCACACCCAGGTTGTGTACTGCTTGTGGATACTTTGGACGAAAAGCTAACGCTCTTCGATAGGCCAACACCGCCGCGCCAGGGTCACCTGCGGAAAGACGCGCGTTGCCTCGATGAACCCAAGCCTCGGGAAGACCTGGAGGGTAAGCAAGAGACTCCTCTAAGACTGCATCTGCTTCCTTTGGTTTCCCGGAAATGCGAAATATGTCCGAAAGAATACCCCACCACCCCGCGTTTTCGGGTCGAAGGGTAACGGCTTTTCGGTAGCAATTAATCGCTTTTTGCCATTCGCTTTGGTCTCGAAACAAATTTCCTAGATTTGCATGGGCATCTGCGTACTTTGGTTCCAAAAGAAGTGCTTTTTGATAGGAAGTAAGAGCTTCCCCGCTATGACCTAATCGACGTTCTAGCATCCCTTTGAGAGTCCAAGATTCCGGTCGTGCTGAATCGACTTCCAAAGATTGCTTCACGAAATCCATGGCGCGATCAACCGCCCCTGCCTGCAAAGCAATCAAGGCTTGTGTTAGCAATGCGGTTGCGTCCATTGTTTTAGAGTCCGCTCTTTAGGCTGGCTTCCATAAATGCGTCTAAATCACCGTCTAATACTTTGTCTGGATCTCCACGCTCCACGTGAGTACGTAAATCCTTTACTCGAGATTGGTCTAAGACATAAGACCGTATCTGATGACCCCAACCAATGTCCGCTTTTGTATCTTCTAGGATTTGTTTTTCAGCTTGTTGCCTGTGTAATTCCCGTTCATAAAGTTTGGCTTTTAATTGTGACATCGCTTTAGAACGGTTTTTATGCTGTGATCGCTCACTTTGGCACTGTACCACGATACCACTAGGGACGTGAGTAATGCGAATTGCAGATTCCGTTTTGTTGACATGTTGTCCACCAGCACCACTAGATCGATAAGTATCCACCTTCAAATCAGCAGGGTTGATGTCGACTATAAAATCTTCGTCAACTTCAGGGTAAGCGAAGACAGAAGCAAAAGAAGTGTGACGTCGATTCCCAGAATCAAAAGGGGATTTCCGAACCAATCGGTGGATACCGGTCTCTGTTCGAAGCCAACCATGTGCATAGGGGCCTTCCAATCGGAGAGTGGCACCCTTGATCCCCGCTACTTCACCGTCGGCTACTTCCATGACTTCGACCACAAAACCCCGACGCTCTCCCCAACGGAGATACAT
>Ga0268283_1000629_pt1 | contig 21105 bp, 18 predicted proteins | sample saktaG_13_FD_190140 | JGI IMG/M metagenome (GOLD analysis project Ga0268283, IMG submission 190140) | Saline water microbial communities from Sakinaw Lake, British Columbia, Canada - sak_2013_06_06_36m | ecosystem: Environmental > Aquatic > Non-marine Saline and Alkaline > Saline ... | reverse complement strand
AATAGATGATAAAACATGGATTGTTAGTTCCAATGCAGGATACTCAGAAAAATGGATTATAAAAAAGCCTTTATTATCAATAAGTAAAAAATACTAAAAATTCTTATGGGGTGCGGAATGTCGGCTTTATCCACTACCTTTCAGATTAAAGCCGTCTTGGAATGTCATAACCCTTAATGATTTAGCCCATTTTACTTCTAGGCTGTTTCCTATAAATTAAAACACCTCCGCCTACGGTATTCTCTATTATCGAAGCCACTCCAAAGTCAGGATGTTCAATCGAATGAACTAATACATTAAGGTTATGTTTTTTTGTATTGACAACATGGGCTTCGTCAAGAATGCAAGCGAGTTGCTGATGATCTAATGGTAAGGTTTTCATTTTAATCTAATACATTTTTATTAAAGAATAGTGGGGTTGGTGTTATTCCTTTTTTGGAAATTAACAAAATCTTTCCACTTGTTATATAGCTCAAAGCAGATCGTATCGGCGTTAGCTTTATAGTTATATTGCTCAAAAAGTATAACGCCATCACCTATTTCCATCTGCACAATAAATGCCCTTCCAAAGTAGGGGTGATTAATTGAATGAATTAATACATCAACACAATTATCTGTGCTGATAATAACGGATTCTTCAATAATGGCGGTGAGTTGATGTAAATTTATTATTTTGGATTTCATTTTAATTGTCCCTTAATTGATGTAATTGCTATATTATAAATTTAGCAGGTATATCAACTTTTGCAGGTTTACGTAGTAATTTTATTAAAATATTTTTGTATGTATTAACCACCCACTTTGAAAAAATGGGGGGAGAGTAAAGCGAGAGGCCGAAGGAGGGACTGAATAATGACATTTTTTTAGTCAGATGCCTGAAACCAGGATTCTAACGACCATAATCCACACGCACTTACAAAATACGTATAATGACTGTTTACCTGTTATTTTTCGCCCGCATCTTGAGCCTTACTTATGTCATTAAAAATCGCACTCGCACAAATCAATTTCCAGGTGGGTAATATAGCCGCTAATGTTGATAACATTATAAAAGCGGCTGTTTATGCCCGTGATCAGTTAACGGCGGATATGATTGTCTTTCCTGAGCTGACCCTAACCGGTTACCCGGTAGAAGATCTGTTGTTTCGTGCGGATTTTATTACCGAAGCCAATAATGCCGTTTATCAGCTTGCCGACCGGGTTGCCGATATTGCGCTGGTGGTGGGTTTTCCGGAACATGATGGCGATAAGCTTTACAACAGCGCCGTGGTCTTGCATCAAGGTGTGATGCTGGCCTGTTACCGCAAACAGGTGCTTCCCAATTATGGCGTATTTGATGAGCAACGTTATTTTACTGCGGGTAACAAGCCCTGTGTGTTTGAGTTTAATGGCACTTTTATTGGCATGACGATTTGCGAAGATGTCTGGAAAAGCGGCATTATTGACGCGACCCAACAAGCTGGGGCAGAATTACTGTTAACCCTCAACGCCTCGCCGTTTAATTCCGGAAAAATCCATCAACGCGAAGCTATTATTTGCCAACAGCTTAAAGCCGCCCAAATCCCCCTGGTTTATGTTAATCAAGTCGGCGGGCAGGATGAGTTGATATTTGATGGTGCTTCCTTTGTCGCTGATGCGCAAGGTGATATTGTCTTTCGGGCAGAAGAATTTAAGGAACAAATCAGCGTTGTTGACTTTGACGGCAACCAGCCAATCGCCGGCATTTGTGCGCCGCTTTACCATGAGATTTCCAGTGAATATAAGGCGCTGGTGCTGGGCATTAAAGATTACGTACGTAAGAACGGTTTTCAGGGTGCCATTTTGGGTTTGTCCGGCGGCATTGATTCTGCACTGGTTTTAGCGTTGGCGGTTGATGCACTGGGGCAGGATAAAGTCGAAGCCGTATTAATGCCCTCCCGCTATACGCAAGACATGAGTAACGAGGATGCCGTGCTTCAAGCGGAAGCCTTGGGGGTTAACTACCACACCATTCCTATAACACCCGCTGTTAATGCGTTTACGGATATGTTGGCCGAAGTTTTTTCGGGTACAAGCAAAGATACCACGGAGGAAAATATTCAGGCACGCTGCCGTGGGGTCATATTAATGGCGCTCTCCAACAAACAAGGCAAGCTGTTGTTGACGACAGGCAATAAAAGCGAAATGAGCGTGGGTTATGCAACGCTTTATGGCGATATGGCCGGTGGTTTTGCACCCATCAAAGATGTGCCTAAACTGCTGGTTTATCAATTGGCTCGTTATCGCAATACGCTGTCTCAAGTCATTCCGGAACGGGTTATTACCCGTCCACCCTCTGCCGAATTAGCGCCTGATCAAATCGATTCAGACTCGTTACCGCCTTACGAGGTTTTAGACCCCATACTGGAGCGTTATGTAGAGCTGGATCAATCCGCTGAAGAAATTATTGCCGCCGGATTCCGGCGCGAGGATGTCGCCAGGGCCATTAATCTGGTCGACAGAAATGAATATAAACGCAGGCAATCACCACCGGGAATCCGCATTACCAGCAGAGCATTCGGTCGCGATCGACGCTATCCGATTACCTCGGGTTATAGAGGCATTTGACGGTTTGAAAAACGGCTTGGAAGCCAAAATGGCCACTCAAAATAAGGCAGACTACTTTTAAATGATGTTACTCGATTTTTCTCTTTACCAACTGGTGGCCATTGCCCTGGTGTTCATTTGGACCGGCTTTGTCAGAACGGGGCTTGGTTTTGGCGGTGCCGCCTTAGGATTACCGCTGATGTTGTTTGTGCAGAATAATCCGCTGTTATGGTTGCCCATCATTGGTGTGCATTTACTGTTTTTTTCCGGCTTGACCCTGCTTAACCGCTTGCATAATGTCGACTGGCAATATTTACGCCACTCTTCGGTTTACATTATTCCTCCTGCGCTCATCGGGGTTTTTGGGCTGGTAAACCTGCCGGTTCTCTGGCTGAATAGCTTCATTTATTCGGTCACCTTGTTTTATGGTTTTACCTGGTTACTCAATCGGGGCATTGAAAGTCGTCATATCTGGGCAGATAGAGGGCTGCTTGTTTTAGGCGGTTACATTGCAGGCATGTCTTTGACCGGAGCACCCTTGATGGTGGCCGTTTATATGCGTAATGTTAGCAAATACCAGTTGCGGGACACCTTGTTTGTGTTATGGTTTATCCTGGTAAGTATCAAAATGACGACGTTCATTGCCTTATCCGTTGATTTGCATTTTCTAACGGCACTAATGCTTTTACCGGTCGCCGCCATTGGACATATCTTGGGCTTGAAAGCGCATAACGCCATTATGCGTAATGACTTGCTTTTTAAACGCTGGGTAGGTGGTGGTCTGGTCGCTGTCAGTATGATGGGATTATGGGATTTATATGGCAAACAGGCTCAGGATTTCTTATGAGTGCAATCAGAATATTTTTCTTGTTCAAAAGCAAATCAGTAATATGGACGAAGTGCCTGTGCTCTATTTTTATTACCACCACACTGCCTTCCGCATTTTTTACGTCGTTGTGACGGTTTCACAGCATTCCTGCCAGTTAACCAAATGATTCTTTTAGTCAATTTTATCTACCCAACAAAAAATCTGTTCGGTTTTTTTATCACCCGTTGAGGAATAGGCTATTTCTGTATGCAGGTTATTGGTTTGGAGGGGCTTTAAGGACGACATTTCTTCCCAAAGCGTTTTAAATCACCCTCTTTAAAAGCAACCAGATAAGCCCATTGATTGGCTTTACAAAGAGTAAAAAATCCTTCGTAGGGGTAAAAACGCATCGGCCAAAATAATAAGGGGAAGCCGTGGATAAATCTTTTTCAGTTTGGTGGCCAAGCGCATGAAAGCTTTGCACTCGCAGTCCTGTTTATCATAATCTTCATGTTCAGGGTTTTCGATCCATTCCGACGCAACCGAAATTGAAAAACCGTTAGGTGTAACCAGACGCGCATCCAGTATTTTGTGCGAACAAGCAATCTTCCCATTTTTTTGAGGTTTGGTGTAGACATTGCTCACAATGGGGGGGGTAATCATAACTGACAACCCCTGTTCCATCAACCGCTATACGGAACCAATAATTACGGTAGTTATCGTTTGACCAGTGCAATCTGTTATATCGCCCCGGAAAATCTGCCACTCACACTTTGCTGCCAAACATGCTGGTACACAAGTCCTGCCACATACTGCTTGTCATCAGAGGTATAAGGGGGTTCAGGTAGCGTTTGATAAATATGATCCAAGATAAAGGTCTTCACTTCCGCTTGGGTCTGCTCTTTTTCTGTCCATTGATCTAGCGGTGCAATCAAACTCAAAATTTCAGCCAGCAGTTCGCGGCTGGCTTCTTTGACTTTATCGCGTACTGTCTTTGATAGGTCGCCGCGCTGAATTAAATCGAAAAGTGCCAACTGCTCTTCGCTCAAACCTTCTATCACCGTGCGGCGCTGCTCTTCGTCCAAGCTGCTGATCAAATCCATGACCTTGGCAAAAGTTTCCTCAATGGTGATCCGATCCTTATCCTTATTGTAATCGGCAATAATCTCCTGGTATTTTTTGTAGTAATCCATGCGCATCGGGTTTGCTGCCAACATCTGGGCAAGTTTCTGCTCCAGGATCTCAAAAATATCCTGTAATACAGTGGCCTTACGTTTTACTTTCTTGGCGAATTCATCGCGTAACTTTTCCAGATCTATCTGGCTCAAGTCATATTGCTTGCCCACGGCATGATCATCGCCCGGCACTTCTGCGCGGATTGCTTCATTAACGATACGATGTAATTCTTTAAGCAGTGCTGTCACATCCGCCGTATCACGCCGCTCTGACAGTTTTTTGTAAATGGCTTCAATATTGTCATGCCGTTCGGCGTAGGCAAATACGGATGGCTCCATTAATAGCGACTTAAACCGGGTAAACACCACCCGCGCTAAAATCTCGAAGCGACGTTTTGATTCTGATGAACCCAAACTCGACTCATCACCTTCTTGCGGTTTAGTTTTATTCGTTTTCACCCCACCGTAAATCGCTTCCACTGCGTCTCGCAATGCTTCTATGCGCATAAAGCCCTTACTGCCAATCAATCTCAACGGATCAAATCCAAGCCCCAGTAAATGAGCCTCTGTGGCTTCAACTGCATCCATCAACGCTTTCACCCGCTCTTCAATCGGTGCGATGATTTCTTCCCCATCGTTGCCGTCATCACCCAGCGCATATTGGGCTAAAGCTGCTTTTAATGACTTCAGCATACCGTTGTAATCGACGATTAAACCAAAATCCTTGCCGGGGTAACGCCGGTTGGCGCGAGCAATAGTCTGCATCAGCGTATGAGCCTTCATGGGCTTGTCGATGTAAAGCGTAGACAAACATTCCACGTCAAAACCGGTCAGCCACATTGCGCAGACGATGGCTATCCGGAAAGGATGGTCGGGGTTCTTAAAAGCCGATTCCACATCGACACGCTTACCGTCGGATGTCTCAAAGCCCTGCTTGATACGGCTGCGATGCGGGATAATGTCAAAATCCCACTTTTTAAAATCGGCCACCTCGTTTTGGGCTTCACTGATAATAATTTCAATCAGGGTTTGTTCAATCCAATTTGCCTTTGCCAACAGACGATCCCGCTGTGCATAAAGCTGCTGACGACTTTCCTCATCCGACGCGACAATAGCTTGTGCCAATTTGGCATCGGCTTCAGCCCGCACAACAACCGCTTTTTCTTGCCATAATGGCTGGATAAACTTGAGCATTCGCGCACAAGTGACTTTATCAATGCAAACCAACATGGCCTTGCCCGATTCCCAGCGTGTCGTACAATGATCAACAAAATCGGCAGCAATCTTCAGTAAACGCTCATCAGCGGTAATAACCTCGTAATCCTTGCCCAATAATTTTTCCAACAAAGCTTCCTGATCAGGATTGAGATCAGCTTGCGCAATGGCATCGGCAATTTTGTCGTTCAAATCCAAGCGAGCCAATTTCAGCTTTTCGCCACGGTTTTCATAGACCAATTTGACCGTTGCGCCATCCTCTTCACTGCGTTTAAAATCGTAGCGCGACACATAACTGCCAAAAATACGCTTGGTCAGTTCGTCATGCTTAAATAACGGCGTACCGGTAAAGCCGATAAATGCCGCATTCGGCAATGCCAAACGCATGTTCCTCGCCATCTTGCCCGACTGGGTACGATGCGCTTCATCGGAGATCACGATAATGTCATCACACTCGCTATACGGCTGCGCCGGATTAACATCCTGATTAAATTTATGGATCAGACTAAATACATAGCGGTGATTCTGCTTAAGCAAGACCTCCAAATCCTTTCCGGAATCCGCTCTTGGTGTATTGTCATCAGCAATACCGCAACCGACAAAAGTCTTGTAAATCTGGCTATCCAGATCATTGCGGTCAGTCATTAACACAAAGGTAAAATTACCGGGCACAGTACGCCGCACTTTTTCGGTAAAAAACGCCATCGAATAGGATTTACCGCTGCCCTGGGTATGCCATACCACACCCAGTCGACCCAAATCCGGATGCGCCCGCTCAATAATTTGTAGCGTTTGGGTAAGCGGTTTTAAATACGGCAAGACAGAAGCCTCTGCTGCTTTGAGATAGGGTTGTTGCTGCTGACCATACGCTTTATCTTGGATAGGCAGTTCAACCAAGCGGTGTTTCAAGCGTTGTTCGGGTGGAAACTGAAGCTTCAATTCCTCCTGCCGAACGGCGGCGGCAACAGCCAGATTAACGCCCAATACTTGGTGATTACGCGCTACCACTTTGCGCACCGTGCCCGGTTTACTGGCATCAAACAAAATGAAGTTTCCCACCAAATCAAGCAACCGGTCTTTAGCCAGCATCCCGTTTAATAACACTTCAGCATCAACGCTGCCTTTGTCCTTTTCATCCAGACGTTTCCATTCGCCAAAATGCTCCCAAGCACTGCTAATAGAACCATAGCGTGCGCTGTCGCCGTTGCTGACCACCAGAAAAGCGTTATGATAAAAGGCATGACCAATAACGTTTTCATCCAGATAATCGCGTAAATTGCCGTCGAAACCGGCACGAATATTCTTGTAAACGGCCTTAAGTTCAAAAAACACCAACGGCAAACCATTCACAAAACACACCAAATCAGCGCGGCGATTGTAGTTTGGGGCACGCAGACCGGTAATCTTGAGTTCTCGTACCACCAGAAAACGGTTATTCAACGGCCTAACAAAATCAATTACTGTCGCTTGCGCGTAGCGAATTTGGCCTTTTTGATCACGATAACTGACCGGCACACCATCGCGAATCAGCTTGTAAAACGCTTGGTTATGTTGCATCAGCGAACGGGAAAAATCATGATGGGTCAGTTTTGTTACAGCCTCATCTATCGCCTTATCCGGCAACAGCGGATTTAGCTTTACCAATGCCGCGCGTAAATCACGCACCAGTACCATCTCGCGTTCGCTGCTTCGTCCCAAAGTTCCGGAAGCACCAAAAGTCTCCTGATTCCAGGCATAAATACTGTCCCAGCCCAACACATTTTCCAGATGTTCTGCAAAAGTTTGTTGAACCAAGCGGTCTTCGCTGTTGATGTCGGTGTAGGCCATAGTGTTTTTTAGCTCAGTAATTGGCTCGGTTTGGTTCATACTTCATACGAACCTTCAATTAATTCACATTATTTTCAATAGATTAAAAATATTATTAAGTGTATTTGGCGCAGTACGGATAAGCAAGCAGCATTATTGACAGGATTTTGAGCCAAACGCCAACTATCCATGTCAATCAGGTAAGCGATAACGCGAACCGCTGAGTTCACCTTCCTTAATCACGACTCCCTGCCGTGTCAAATCTGCCAAAGCACGCTTTAATCGTGAGCGATTGATCTCCGCTCCGATTCGGCTGCTAATATCGCCAATCTTCGAAAGTGGGTAACGGCGTAAATCCTCTCGAACCAACTCCAGGAGTCGATGGGGTTCAATACGCGTTAAGGTCGTTGGTAGTTTTATGCTGGATTCACGAAGTAAGCTGGGCTCAACAAAATAGCGGGTAGCTTTAGTTCGCCCGCTACTTTTTACTAAACCGGCATCGATTAACCTGCCAAACCATAGCATGAGATCACCGCTAAGTTCTATGTCCAGCAACAATGTCAGCTCCCTTGCTGTCATTCCCTCCGACAGCGCCAGTACGCCTAAGGTGATCCGTTCACGCTGAGTCAATTGATAGCGGCCGTCGGCCTCGTCGATCAGTCGCATAACCTCTGGTTTTAGAATGCGCCGCTGAATGGTGATCTTTACCCAGTCCGCACCTTCTTCGGGCACCGGTGCCGGACGACCGGATGACAACAAAAGATCGTAAAGCAAATCAAAACCGCTGCCTTCCTTTTCCATTAGCCCAAGATCGTGAAACACTCTGGCCAGCCCTTCGTTACGTCGGCGACTGGCGTGCAAGATATTCTGCGGCGTTACGCCCATCGGCAAACGACCCGGATTGATGACTTCGAGCCGACCCGTGTATAGATTGAGAAAAATATCGCCGCGCTGCGTGTAGGGCCGATGCACCAAGGCATTGACAAGCAGTTCCCGTACCACTTTCTCGTCGAAGGCCGGCACCTGACGTCGAAAAAGTCCCTCAGCAACTTCATAGCTCTCGCGAAAATCGGTGACTTCCCGCCATACCGCATCCACTAATTCTACCGGCGATAATGCATAATCATCCCACAGCCACTTGTTAACTTTTTGGCCTAGTTCATCGTATTTGATAGCCTGTATCAACGGTGCAGTGCCCAGATTGCGCCGCTGGCTGACCGTACCCAGTAACAGTACACCCAAATGCGTGAGAGTCGTACCTTCTGCCAAGGCATAGTGGGTTAGTAATTCATCAGCACTTTTCTCCTTGACAGAGTCCTTGACCCGATCCGATGCACGAATTGCGGTGATAAAATTGGCTAACTTGGCAGCATCCGCCTCGTTGCGAGATACCCTGCTATCCATTGATTCCCACGGCAAACCAGGCCGCTCGTTCGCCAAGCGCAACACATCATCGCCCAGCACCGGCTGACAGGTATCGCTGATTCGAATAAAATAGCGGCCATCACAGGTCGACGCCACACCAGTAGCACGGGAAATCACCAACTCTATAAATTGCCCGCCATTTTCCGCAATGACGATTTGCGGCAACACCTGCACGTTCACGGTCAATTCGCCAATACGCTTGCGCAGGCGATCAAGTAAGTCCTCCGGTATGCTTTGCCCAGTTGGCGGTAGAATTTGATCATCTTCAATACCGATCAATAATCGTCCGCCCTGACCGTTGGCGAAACAAACGCAATCCTTGGCCACTTCATCCCAGTTCGCCGTTTTACCGGTGACGGTGCGTAGCGATTTGCAATCGGTGGTTTGATTTTCCAGGCTCATACGGCAATTTCTCCGCTCATCAGGCGCGGCAGCAACAGGTCACGGGCGGCGCGGAGTTTTTGATTTTGTTGCCCGAGAACTTTAATCTGGCTGAAAACAGGTACACAGAACTCGTCGAAATTACGAAGCAACGGTGCTGATGGTCGAAGCAAATCCATGGATTCAAATTTTCTTTTACTTACGTTGGCCATTGTTACACCACCACCTATGGCGTCCAGCTTAGGCTTTAAAGCTTTGAGGGCAAAGTAACAGTAGTAGCGCAAAGAATCTTCATTAGGTATTACTGCGTTGATCTGTTGATTGAATTGGCAATTCTCCGCAGTAAGTGAAACAACTCCGACGGTGCCAATACATGACACTAACAAGGCACCAGCAGGTAGAAACTTATTCGCTTGAGTCTTGGCGCCCTTTTCTGTCAAGTAAGTCGTTGTTTGAAGGACGAAAGCTTGGCCGTGCATATCGGGAGTTTTTACGAAAGGGATGTCTCCTCCGTAATTATCTGAATCCTTTGTAGCCGGAGTCTTTCCAGTTAAAACGGTTCCAAAGTCATCAATCCTGACCTGCGCCCAACCTTCCGGTACTCCATCCACAATGCGGGTGTGTTCATAACCGGGGAAGCGTAGGCGAACAAACCATTCGTTGTAGAGAAATCGCGCTGAATCCTCCAGCAGCACCATCCTCCGCAGGTTGTTTTCGATTAGGTCGTCGTAAGTGGAAAGGATGTCGGCGATGCGTATTTGCTCGTCCACTTTTGGAACGTTGAAATTCAGTGAAAGCAGTTTTTCTTGGCTCAAATTATCTTGTGTAGCGCCCTGAGAAAACTGCTGTGCTCGACGTTTGATGGTCGAGTCAAAAAGGTACTTTACAAATCTGGCATCTGCCTGTTCCGGGTCAGCCTTGAAGCCAATGATACTGTCTGGAAAACAAGCATCAATTCCTAGGATTGCTGTGTCAGCGATATTTGCTGCAATAGTAATACAAAGCGTTCCTGCTGGCCAAAGCCTACTTTGCTCTAACCCCGCGTCATTGTATGTCTGCGTGTAATCGGTAATATATAGCGCTGCGCGTTTAACATCGCCTGTCTGGATAAATGGATGTGATCCTCCGTACAACTGTGCAGCGTCGCGTGGACGATGTCGAGAACGACCACGCGATACTGAGCCTAACTGGTCAAGTCGTCTGGACTGCCAACTCATATACCCAACCCCTCATAAGTCTTCTGTATTTTGATAGCGAGCATGAATGCTTTCCCGTTCTGTCCAAGCTGATTCCGAGAGAAATCGCAATCTGTAGGGGCGAATTTATTCGCCCTGTACACTCGACTGTTGGATAAATAGGCGAATGAATTCGCCCCTACAAAATGATTCATATACCCAATCCCTGAATGTTCACCATTAAAAAAACGCTACGCGATTTAGCCAACCTATCGGATTCAAAAAAAACCGGCTGTTCAGGCGACAAATTCGCCCTGTATATTTGCCTATTGGGTAAATGGGCGAATGAATTCGCCCCTACAACCAGATTGCATCCCATAGCGGGTAATCTCCTATGTGTTTAACAAGACCTGCGCGTAACGGATTTGCAATGATGTAACGAGCCACCGCACGCAGATCCTCATCACGGCGAATGGCATGATCATGAAATCCCTGCTGCCAAAATGATCCTTGCCAGCCATTGCGAGCATTAATTGCTAACGAAGATCGTGCTTTAAGTTTTTTGATAAGCGCTGATAGATTTAACGGCTCATTAAGTTGAAAAAGCCAATGCAAATGATCCGGCATGATCACCCATGCTAAGGAGCTGACCAACTGGGCATCGTTTAATTGACGCATTTCCGTCACCAGCAAACGCCCATTATGAAAATCCTGAAATAAAGACCGTCGGCCTTCGGTGCAGGTTGTGATGTGATAAACGTGACCTGGAATGGATACGCGGCCTTTAAGAAGATCATCACGAGGCATGGTTATTCAATATTCTATGACAAGGGGCGAATGAATTCGCCCCTACAAAATGTACGAAAACCTGCGAAAAATTCAACGATCCCATTCTCTATCCCACTCACTGCGTTCTTGTCGTTGCCATTCCAGCGGATCGCTAATCGGCCAGTCTAGCGTTCCTGAGAACGCCATCAGTTGCTCGGATTGATCCTGTTCGGTCGTAGTTTCTGATTCAGTCAACAGGACGATCACCCTCGCTTTGTGGCCGAACATTGGCCTGAACACTTCCGGCAGCTTGCCATCCGGGGAAATTACAATTTCGTCTTCGATAGCTTGTAACATGGCAAACTCCTAAAACAGTTCCGAAAGATTTTGCTCGATCCGCGCGGCCAGTTCCACTGCTTCAGCGTTCAAGCCTTTTAATTCTATATGAATATCTTGTATTGTTTGCTCAAAATCGAAATCTTCATCAACCTCTACCGGCGCAACGCCCACATAACGGCCCGGCGTTAAGCTCCAGTCGGCGGCTTCAATCTCGGAGCGGCTGACGATTTTGCACAGTCCCGGCACGGCGCACATTTCGGCATCGGGAAAATGGTCTTGCAGCCAAACGATCTGGCGGTGAAAATAAGCAGCCAATTTTAATTGCTCTACGGCTTGCTTGCGAGCCTCATCCAACTGCTTCAAACGTTTGCTGGACAATCGACGATCCAAGTTGTTGCCCTCACCCCAACCATCTCCCGCTGGGAGAGGGAGAATACTGTATTCCTGCGACAGTTGCGCACAGCGGACGACGAGCTTGTAGAGCAAGTCTATCTGTTTTACCAGTCCTTTGGCTTTGCTGGCCAGCGGATCAAAGGCTATACGGGCGCTGTGTTGATCCAGGTTAATGGCCAGCGGCGCGGTTTCGTAAAGGCCGCGAAAACTTGCCAAACCATCGATCAGGTTGGCGCGGTCGACGTTATAAGCGGTTTCGGCATCGACCAATTCCGCCAATGCCTCAGCCAGCGTTGATTTTTGCTCTAATGTGATAGCCTCCAGATTTTTCACGTTGTCGGCAAAACTGCTTAACTGGTCACGCAGTTCGACGAGCGCAGTTTCAAAGCTCTCCAGTTCACCGGGTATGGCAACGGCTTCATCGCACACCGTGCCAAAGTATTTTTTTACCAAACCCAGAAAGCGGTCTTTTTGACCCCTGTACAGCCAGACGATGGCGGTCAGATTGGCGAGTTGTTCGGGTGAGAAGTCGTAAATCTTGCGGGTGACTTTACGATAAATGTTACGGGCATCAAGCATCAAAACATGGTCTTTGCGTGCTTCCGGTTTGGCGCGGTCGAAATGCCACAGCTCGCAAGGAACGGTTCTGGTATAGAAAAAGTTGGAACGGATAGCGATCATCACATCGATGTCGCCGGTTTCTATTAACTTGCGCCGGACTTCTTTTTCGCCATGACCAGCACTGCTGGCTTGTGAGGACATGACAAAACCGGCGCGACCGGTTGGATTAAGGTAGCTGTGAAAGTAAGAAATCCACAAGTAATTGCCGTTGGAGACGCGTTTGTCCTTGTTGACGCCGGGCAGGCCGAAGGGCAAGCGGCGGTCGTCCTTAACCAGTTCGGCATCGACCATATCGACGTTAAACGGCGGATTAGCCATCACGAAATCACAGTTACCCCACAATGGACGGCCATCTTGCAAGCGATGCGGATCTTCGTAGAAGGTATTGGCTTCTATGATGTCACCTTCCAAGCCATGTACGGCAAGATTCATTTTGGCAAGACGGATGGTGGTGGCCGTTTTTTCCTGGCCGTAAAAAGTGACACGCTTCATGGTGTCCAGCCCTTCGTGCTCAATGAAATGGCTGGACTGTACAAACATGCCACCGGAACCGCAGGCTAGATCAGTAACGATGCCATGATCGGGTTCTATGACGTTGATCAGGGTTTGCACCAGCGAGGGCGGTGTGAAAAATTCACCATTATCCTGAGCGCCCTGCATGGCAAACTTCATTAAAAAGTATTCGTAAATTCGCCCAAACACGTCGCCGGAAGCAGATCGCAACGCTTCACTATCGAAAATCCGCATCAGGTCTTCGAGCAATCGGTCTTCGAAAATATGGTAGTCCCTGGGTAATTGTCCGGCCAGCGGTTCAAAGTCTTCTTCAATCGCAATCATCGCTTCGACTAAGGCTTCACTTAATTTAATACCGGAAGAGAGTTTAAGCAATGAGTCGTATCTCGCTTGCTCAGGCAACATTAAGGCGCGGCGCTTGATGAAGTCGGCTTTTTCCAAAGGCCGTTTGGGCATTTTTTCCGCTGCCTGATCAGCTTCAATCTGTTTCAGCGCGGCTTCATAACGATTGCTGGCATGGCGTAAAAAGATCACACCCAGCACCGGCATGCAGTATTCACTGGACGACAGTTTGGAATTAGCACGCATCTGGTCAGCGGCTTCCCAGAGACTATCTTCGATTTTGGAAATGTTTTGTAAGGCGTTAGCAGTCATCAAGAGTTTCGGTTTTAAATTATTCAGTGGGTGATTTTGGGATTTGATGCCGGATAGGCTTGATGACAGGCCATTCCTGACAATGTAAAGCTGATTTGCTTAATCGGTGCATCCAATCCCTTTATATAATGTACAAATGTACTAGCTTTTAGACATCAATACAATCTGGCCGAACAATGCCTGATAACAAACACATCCTGTTTAACCGATTGAGGTGTTCATTTAATTGGATTATTTCAATTTTAAATCAAAAAGCTGACGCTTGCGTCTATAAAGAAAGGGCGCATCCGCTACTTGGGGGAGCGACTAAAAGATTGGGTTGCTCAGTTACTTAAAGCCCTCTCCAGAGGGAGAGGGTTGGGAGAGGGGAAATTAAAGTGGAGAAAATCCTTATTTAATCCCCCTCATCCCAACCTTCTCCCTCTGGAGAAGGAGCAAAGTTACTTGTGTCCCCCAGTAGCGGATGCGCCCATAAAGAAAAGCTTACAAAAGTGACCATCTATAGTCTTTCAGAAATTAAACTTCCATTACATGAAGATTTAGTTCACACGGATACCATCCCTTAAAGGGATGATATCCGTTAGCATCGAAATTATTTATCTGAAAATCTATAAATTTATAGACAACGTTTTGTGGGGGATTAAAAGCCAAGCAGCTCGTTTAACATGAGAGTGTTCGATTACGGGAGTTTATAATCGCCTACAAAAACCGTGAGAGGTTTAGCGGCTTGACTGTTTAAGTATAAACTAATCAGCGCCTGAATTGTTGGCAATTGTTGAGGTGTTTTTTTGAGATGGGACGAAATTGTCACGCGGGAAATTTTAGGCATAAAAAAAGCACTTCGACTAATCGTAAGTGCTTGATTCATTTTGTCTTTGGTGGTGGGTCGTGCGCGATTCGAACGCGCGACCATCGCATTAAAAGTGCGGTGCTCTACCGGCTGAGCTAACGACCCAACAAAGAAGACTTATTATAAAGATATTTTTTGATCTTGCAAGTGTTATTTTAACTTATTTTTGATATCGTGTTGAATCGGCTATGCCGGCTTCGGCAAATCCGGATTTTCTTATGCGGCAAGCATCGCATACGCCACAAGCAAGGCCTTGTTTATCAGCCGAATAACAAGAAACGGTATCCTGATAATTTACACCCAAGGCAATCCCCTGTTTTATAATTTCAGCTTTACTCATTGCAATCAGGGGGGTGTGTATACTGAAATGACCACCTTCAGCACCGGCTTTAGTCGCCAAATTGGCTAGTTGCTGAAAAGCTTGAATAAATTCAGGCCGACAATCAGGATAACCGGAGTAATCAACGGCATTAACACCAATAAAGATGTCGCTTAAATTTAAAACTTCTGCCCAACCCAAAGCAAATGACAGGAAGATGGTATTTCTTGCGGGCACATAAGTGACGGGTATGCCGGCCTGAGGCGTATCAGGCACTGCGATATGCTCATCAGTCAAGGCTGACCCACCGATGGCACCTAATCCCAGCTTAATGATCTTATGATCTTCTACCTGATAATCAGAAGCTATCTGCGCTGCGGCCACCAATTCGGCATTATGCCGTTGTCCGTAATCAAAACTTAAGGCGTAACAGGTGTATCCCTGTTGTTTTGCGAGAGCAAGAACGGTAATTGAATCTAATCCACCGGATAGAAGAATAATGGCTTTTTTTTGCATAAGTATTTATTTACCTTGGGCATCATCCCAAAGTAGTTTGTGTAATTGGATTTGAAAGCGAACAGGTAACCTGTCCTGAAGAATTTTTTCGGCAAGCTCGGTTGGATTTTGCTGACCCATTACCGGTGAAAACAAAATCCCACAGCGTTCAAGCAGTCCGTGTTCAGTTAAGGCCGATTTTGACCAGTCATAGTCTTCATCATTGCCAATCACAAACTTAACCTGATCTTGGCTGTTGAGAAAATGAATGTTTTGATAAAGGTTTTTACTTAATTCACCTGAACTGGGCGTTTTAAGATCCATGACTTTAATAGCACGCGGATCTACCGCCGATATATCGATTGCGCCACTGGTTTCCAACGAAACAACAAAGCCTTTATCCAACAATTGTGTAATCAGCTCAAGACAGGCGGGTTGTGCCAGCGGTTCGCCACCGGTTACGGTAATGTATTTGGTACCGTATTGTTCGGCCTGAACAATAATTTCTGCAATCTTTATTTTTTTACCGCCGGTAAAGGCATAAGCCGTATCGCAATAAACGCATCGCAGGGGACAACCGGTCAGCCGAATAAATACAGTGGGCAATCCCACTGTATTTGACTCGCCCTGAAGAGAATAAAAAATTTCAGTGATACGAAGTGAGCTCACCATCAATTTTTAGCTTCATCAAGCTTGAGCAGTTTTTTTTCTGCCAGCAGAGCCGCCGGTGACTTGGGATGTTCGGTGATAACGCGCGTCAAATACTCACGCGCTTTTGCAGGGTTTTTCTGTTCTATTTCGAGGTAGCCCAACTTTAATAATGCGTCCGGTACTTTTGCACCATTGGGATACTTTTCAATAACGCCATTAAATGCTTTACGCGCCGCATCGTTATCCTGCTTAACCCGATACGCTTCACCCAACCAATATTGTGCATTATTGGCATAGATACTGGCAGGATACTTGCTTAGATAAGTATTGAATAGCGCGATCGACTGATCGGTGTGTCCATTTCTAAGCTCATTATAAGCGTCGTAATAGTCATTTTTTTCAGGCGCTGGCACTTGCGCTTCATCGGACTTTGGTTTGGACGCTTGATCAATCGCAGACGCAGATTCATTAGACGACACCGGCTGGGCAGTCGGTGCGGGGTCATTTGCAGGCACCGGTACGGCTTCTGGTGTCGGCGCTGAAGAAGCACTCGCTTTAGCCTCGGCATCACCCGTACCCACCACTTCCGAAGTGCTTTCGACAGCGGGCTGGACAGCGCCATTGCCCTTGTTCTCTATGCCTTGCAGGCGCTCGTCAAAATCAGAATACATCGTACTCTGGTGTTTTTTCAATTCATCAATACGATACGCCTGCTCATCTACCTTGCCCGTCAGCTGCTGCACTTCAGCTTGCAATTGCTCCAGACGCCCCATCAACTCATACAGCGTATTGGTTGACGGCGCATTGGCAGGAGCGGGATCTGCCGATGTGGGGTACGATGAATGGTCGATGACAACCGGCGGTTCTGCATAAACACTACTGCAAGCAGACAGTAATAGTACAAGGCTGGCTTTTTTCATTTAACTGTCTACTTAGGTTGGTAAACTATCTCGACACGACGATTTTGCTCCCAGGCAGACTCATCATTGCCTAAGGCTGCGGGTTTTTCTTCACCATAACTAACAAGTTGCAACTGGTTTTCAGAAACCCCTTTAACTTTCATCATACTGGCTACTGACTTTGCACGCTGCTCGCCCAAGGCAATATTGTACTCACGGGAACCTCGCTCATCAGCATTACCTTCCAAGGTGATGTGTTGGCTTGGGTTTGCAATCAAATATTGCGCATGTGCTGCAATGACCGGAATAAAATCAGGCATGACTTCACTGCTATCCAGCATAAAGTAAACGGTTCTTTTTGATAAGGGGTTGTTGGGATCGTTAAATTCTGGCCCTAAAGTACTGGCATAATCACCATTACCTGACATACCATTCATGCCTGAGCCATTCATGCCTGAGCCATTCATTTCTGAACCATTTAAGCCTGCGCCTTTATTTAAACCGCTGGTCGAAGCATCATTAATGCCGCTGGTATCATTTTGACTGCCGTCAGTCAGGCTCGTGTCTTTTTCATCCGAATCACTACAGGCCGATAACAACAGTGTACCAATAGCCAAGGCCAATAATGTTTTATTCAATTTCATCTTTCAATTCCCAAATATAAGTACAAACTATAAAAATAACCGCGATTTAGCGAAAATACTAAGGAGCCCATGAAGGCTCACGAACTTCACCACTATTAAAAACCAACTTTTGCTGCATTTTACCATCTAATGACACGGCCGATAAGAACCCTGTACGTCCTTTTTTTGAAGCATACAGAATCATGGCACCATTCGGCGCAAAACTGGGCGACTCATCGGATGGCCCACTCGTTAACACATTAATGGCCCGGGTTCCCATGTCCATGACGGCAATACGGTAATCATTGCCATTACCATGTACCATAACCAGGCTTCTACCGTCTGGTGAAAAGCTGGCTCGGGCATTATAAGCGCCAGAAAAAGTCAGTCTTTTTTCCTGCCCACCTTGGCTGGAAACCATATAAATTTGTGGCTTACCGCCTCTGTCGGAGGTAAAAACAATGCTACTGCCATCGGGCGACCAGCTAGGCTCAGTATCAATAGCAAAACTTTTAGTCAACTTGGTTAATGAACGTGTCGATACATTTAAAACAAAAATATCCGGACTGCCATCCTTGGATAAGGTTAACGCTAATCGAGTCCCATCAGGCGACCAAGCCGGCGCACCATTGATACCTGGAAATTCCGCAACGCGAACTCGCTCACCGCTAGCCAATGTTTGCACATAAATGGCCGCTGTTTTCCTCTCAAAGGACACATAAGCCAATTTCTTGCCATCAGGTGACCAGGCAGGAGACATCAAGGGTTCAACTGATGATGCCACGGGTTGTGGATTAAAGCCGTCCGCATCGGCAACTTGAAGCTGTTGTGATTGCTGTTTACTGCCTTGATTATTGGTGGTGATATAAGCAATGCGGCCGCTAAATACGCCTTTTTTGCCGGTTAACTTTTCAAAAATAAGATCACTGATATGATGAGCGGTTCTACGTAAATCAGCCGTTGAAGAGGTCATTTTATAACCTAATAACTGCCCGCCTTTATAGACATCAAGCAATTGAAATTGAACGTTATACTGACCGCCGCCTGCATCAACAACCTGTCCTATTACCAGGTAATTTTGCCCCACCGCCTGCCAGTCTTTAAAATTAACCGCTGCTGCCGTGCTCGGTCTACCTGGCATACTTTGTTCAGCCATCATTTTAAAATAACCGCTGCGTTCCAGATCGGCATTGACAACAGCACTAATATTAACCGGGGCACTCTGTGAGGCAAAAGGTGCCACAGCAATGGGAACGGCACTGTCAATGCCTTCAGTAATTTCAATGGTCAGCACTGCATGAGCCATTGGTACATTAAGAGCTAATAGCACCACTAATAAAACCCTTTTAAAAAAATTCACATTCACCTCTACGTCCGCACACAAAAAAAACGATTTAATTATCACACACGATCACTTGGAAACATGCACAAAACAACTTGGGTAACTCCCAATAGATAACCACCACCCTATCGTTCCCACGCTGGAGCGTGGGAATCAGGCGTCAACTTAACACGGGACAGACCTTGCAGGTTTTATAAGCCTGCAAGGTCTAACTTCGGTATTTTTGTCCCAGCTAAAGTGGGCAGTCGCATTGTCATGCGTAACTATTTATTATTTCAATACTTCGGACAGTTTTTGTAACCATTTGATTTAAAAGGATTTTAAAATCGTCACTTAAAAAGTTAAAGTTGTTATTTTTCAAAGAGTTATATTTCTACGGACTGTCATTTGATAAAAACTGTCCGAAGTATTGTTATTTAGGATTAAACAAAAACTGAAACGATCTAAATTCTCTGGCAAATAGATCTTTATCTTTAGATACCGGTAATGGCGATGCTTTGTTAACAGCGTTTTCTGCCGATCGGTCAAAAATCTCATCACCACTACTAGAAACAACTTCAGCGTCAATTACTGTACCATCAGACATTAATTTGACCCGAATTGTACACTTTAAACCTTCAGTAGACGATACAGGATGAATCCAGCTTCGAATTACTTTTTGTTGGATGGCAATTCTTGCCTGTGCAGCTTCGCTCGCTTGTGCCGCTATTTTTGCTTGGGCTGCTTGAGCAGCTTCTGCCTTGGCTTGTGCTGCTGCCTCCGCAGCTTTGGCTTGTGCAGCCGCTTCAGCTTTGGCTTGTGCAGCCGCTTCAGCTTTCGCTTGTGCTACCGCTTCAGCTTTCGCTTGTGCTACCGCTTCAGCTTTGGCTTGTGCAGCGGCTTCGACTTTGGCTTGGGCAGCCGCTTCGACTTTGGCTTGGGCAGCCGCTTCGACTTTGGCTTGGGCAACCGCTTCTGCCTTGGCTTGGGCTTGAGCTGCTGCCGCTTCGGCTTTCGCCTGTTTCGCTGCTTCAGCTTTGGCTTGGGCTTGAGCTGCTGCCGCCTCGGCTTTTGCTTGTGCCGCCGCTTCTGATCTAGCCTGTGCTGCCGCTTCGGCTTTCGCCTGTTTGGCTGCTTCAGCTTTGGCTTGCGCGACCGCTTCTGACCTGGCTTGTGCAGCGGCTTCTGCTTTCGCTTGTGCTGCCGCTTCAGCCTTAGCTTGTGCGGCTGCTTCAGCTTTGGCTTGTGCCGCCGCTTCTGACTTGGCCTGTGCTGCCGCTTCGGCTTTCGCCTGTTTGGCTGCTTCAGCTTTGGCTTGTTCGGCCGCTTCTGACCTGGCCTGTGCTGCCGCTTCGGCTTTCGCCTGTTTGGCGGCTTCAGCTTTGGCTAGTTCGGCCGCTTCTGACTTGGCCTGTGCTGCCGCTTCGGCTTTCGCCTGTTTGGCGGCTTCAGCTTTGGCTTGCTTGGCGGCTTCCGCTTTGGCTTGCTCAGCCGCTTCGACTTTCGCCTGTTTGGCAGCTTCTGCTTTTGCGTGGTCGGCGGCTTCCGCTTTGGCTAGTTCGGCTGCTTCGGCTTTGGCCTGTTTGGCGGCTTCAGCTTTGGCTTGCTCAGCCGCTTCGGCTTTCGCCTGTTTGGTGGCTTCCGCTTTGGCTTGCTCAGCCGCTTCGGCTTTCGCCTGTTTAGCAGCTTCCGCTTTGGCTAGTTCGGCTGCTTCAGCTTTGGCCTGTTTGACAGCTTCTGCTTTTGCGTGGTCGGCGGCTTCCGCTTTGGCTTGCTCAGCCGCTTCGGCTTTCGCCTGTTTAGCAGCTTCCGCTTTGGCTAGTTCGGCTGCTTCAGCTTTGGCCTGTTTAGCAGCTTCTGCTTTTGCGTGGTCGGCGGCTTCCGCTTTGGCCTGTTTGGCAGCTTCTGCTTTTGCGTGGTCGGCGGCTTCCGCTTTGGCTAGTTCGGCTGCTTCAGCTTTGGCCTGTTTAGCAGCTTCTGCTTTTGCGTGGTCGGCTGCTTCCGCTTTGGCCTGTTTGGCAGCTTCTGCTTTTGCGTGGTCGGCGGCTTCCGCTTTGGCTTGCTCAGCCGCTTCGGCTTTCGCCTGTTTAGCAGCTTCTGCTTTTGCGT
>Ga0268283_1000625_pt1 | contig 21150 bp, 20 predicted proteins | sample saktaG_13_FD_190140 | JGI IMG/M metagenome (GOLD analysis project Ga0268283, IMG submission 190140) | Saline water microbial communities from Sakinaw Lake, British Columbia, Canada - sak_2013_06_06_36m | ecosystem: Environmental > Aquatic > Non-marine Saline and Alkaline > Saline ... | reverse complement strand
AAAGGAGATTTTCCTGTTCAACCTTCCCCTGTCCATCGGGGGCTGTCTGCTTTCCCTGTCATCCATTCTGCTGGGAGCCTTCATCGCGCATGCCGCAAGTCCGGAACGCATGCTGCCGGCCTATTACCTGGCCCTTGGGCTTGCCACCCCGGTTGCCTATGGCGCCACCCGTGTTTTGGAAGTGGTGATCGCATTTCCGCCGGCGTTTGAGGCGGATCGCCGGACTTTTAAATTTGCTGTGGCTGCGGGAGCCGTCCTGGGCCTGCTTCCCTTGCTGTTCATTCTGCCGGGGCTGTCCGATCTGTATTATGTCAGGCTTCAGAATCTCGATCCAGTCAATTTGCCACTGGTCCGGGTCGCGGCCCTGTCCCTTGCCCTGTATCCGGTGTGCGTGGCGGTTCGGGCTCAGGGCGAAGGTCTTTCAAGCCTGGCTGGAAAACCGATGACTGTCATTGCAGGTCAGGCAATGTTTATGGCCACCATCTTGTTGACCGGTAGCGTGTTGTTGACACTGGGTATCGATGGAAATATGATTGGCGGCACCGGTCTGTGCTTCGCCAGTCTGGCATCCACGGCAACGCTTCGGCTCTTGCTCCGGTGGATCAGAAAAGCCGATCCGCCTGGCACCGGCCTGATTCGATAGGGGGCTGTTGGGATGAATTCGGCCTGGCAGCCAGTTGCATTTATATAAGAAAAAGGAATTGTCTAACTATGGAAAATGACTCGAATCAAACTGAAAATGAAACAAAACGGGAATTTACAGTCGGAAATTTTTGTCCGGAAGATGCCGAAAGCATTGTTCGGCTCTTCCGATCCGTTTACGGCGAAAACTATCCGATCCGTCTTTTTTATGATCCGGCCGCAATTGTCGCGGCAAACCAGGACGGCCGTTATTTTTCCATTGTCGCCCGCAGTTCTTCCGGGGAGGTCATCGGCGTTAATCATTTGTTTCGCTCGGCGCCCAATCCCTCCCTGTACGAGACAGGCGTCGGCCTGGTTCTTAAGGAATACCGTAACCTGGGAGTCAACGGCCGGGTGTTGCGATTCTTATACGAAGAGTTTGTTCCGCAGAAACCCCATATCGAAGAGGTCTTCGGGGAAGCGGTCTGCAACCATATTTTTCAACAGAAAGTCTATCCTGTCCATAAATTTGTGGAGACCGCCTTAGAAGTCGCCCTCATGCCCGCGGAAGCCTACAGCAAGGAAAAAAGTGCCATTGGACGCGTGGCAACCCTGGACGGTTTTCGCTGCTTCCATTCCAAGCCGCACAGGATTTATCTTCCGGCAGCATATGAAGGGCCGCTCGGATGGATTTATGCGCAGCTTGATGACACCCGACAAATAGATCTTTCCAGCAGGAATGTTCCGAACGCATTAGACTCCAAAGGGGATCTGAAAGTTTTTGAATTCGCCCAGGTAGCCCGAATGGCTGTTCATGAAATCGGAAATGATTTTAATGGCTTTTTTTCGGATTTGGAGGCCCAGGCCCTGGCACAAAATGCCGTTGTCTTGCAGGCCTGGGTCAACCTGACCACACCCTGGGTGGGAAAAGCGGTGGACATCCTCCAGGATAGGGGTTACTTTTTCGGCGGAGCGCTGCCCCGCTGGTTCGACGGAGACGGTTTGCTGATGCAAAAACTCCTGTGCCCGCCCGATTTTGATTCCATACAACTGTTTTCCGATTTTGCCAAAAAGCTCCTGTCTGTCGTCAAAGAGGATTGGCAGCGGGCGAATTCATCGGTTGAGAAAGCCGTATAGTAAGAGGCGTGAAAAAAATATTAAAAGGAGAAACCCGTGATTGGAGATTTATTGCAATCAAAGTACGAAAAAGCGGCAAGTGTCATCTGCAAGCAGGGAATGTTCCCTTTCTCTGTCAATAAGACCACCCTGACGATTCTCAAACGAGCGGTGGGTGATGTGGAAGCGGAACTCGATCTGATAGCGGCATTCGACAAAAAGGCATCCCAGGCTCTTGCCGAACTGAAAGCTTCCAGTGGAATGCCGGAAGAAACCATTACCGGACTGGCCAACAGCCTTGCCAGAAAGGGACTGCTCTTCAATCAGCCCAATACGACCGGCATGATGGTTTACAGACTCCTTCCCCTGATGATGGTAGGTCTTATGGAATATACCTTTATGGGGCCGCTCCAGTGGAATGAAAAAGAAAAGGAACTGGCCGTCCTTTTCCAGCGTCTGATCGATGAGGTAAGGGACCGGGTTCAGGAAAACTACGATTCCTTCGTGCCTCTGTTCAACATGTCCCCCCCAATTGACCGGACCGTTCCTGCTCGCACCACTGACGACGGAAAGACCATCCGGGTCATCCCGGTGAACAAAAACCTGGATTCTGCCGGGGAATTCGTTCTTCCCAGCCAGTCCATAGATGAAATCATTGAAAAATTCGATGAGATCGCAGTGGGACATTGTTTCTGTCGTCAGCGTCGGGCGCTGCTCGGAGAACCCTGCGCCACGGATGCCCCTTTGGAAAACTGTTTCACTTTTGGAAAGTCTGCCCGCCATACGGCTTCTCAGGGTTTTGCACGCATGATCACCAAAGAAGAGGCATTCAAGATCATGCGTGAGGCGGAAGCGGCCGGCCTGGTGCATAAGGCCTTTCATCCGAACAGCAATGTGGCAAGACCCGAGACCAGTATTTGTAACTGTTGCAAAGACTGCTGTGATACCCTTCGCACCTGGAAGGAAGGGGTCTTCCCGCTTGTCAATTCCACCTTCCATCTCTCCCAAATCGACCGGGAAACCTGCACGGGATGTGGCACATGTGTCGAATGGTGTCCCACCGAGGCTATCAGCCTGGACGATATGGGCAAAGCCATCCGAGATGCCGGTGCCTGTTTTGGGTGCGGTGTCTGCGCCCGTTTCTGTCCGGAAGAGGCGATCGTCCTTGAAGAAGGTCTTCGGAAAGTCTTTATTTTACCCCCGAGACTGAGGATACCTGCTGGCTGACGCACTCAAGGATAGCCATGAAAAGGGATTTATCGGGTTTGGATCAAAACTAATCAGCGTCGATGACGGTCTTAACAGCCTCTTTTATCTGTTCCAGTTTTTCAATGGAAACCGTACCGACCCTTCTGACAAATCGTCGAGTTGATACGGACCTGATTTGAAAACAGTCTGCCACCGATATTTTCTTAAGATTGTTGTTCGGTTCCGGTTCCAGTTTTACCATCCATGGGGCGTCTTGAAATTGATCTTTCCACCCCGTTATCGGGACGATGACACGCAGGGGTAAAACACCGATTGCATCATCATTTATGATCACTGCCGGGCGCACTTTCTGAATCTCTGCTCCAATTGTGGGACTCAGGTCAATTTCCCAGATGTCCGCCTGATTCATAAAAAATCATCTCCATCGATTGCGGTAAATGCGGTCAGATCGGCATTTTGGCCATATAGTGCAGCAAGTTCCCCTGCCTTTCGTGCGATTTGGGAGCGACGTTGTTTTCTTTTTGTTTCTTTTATAAAATCATCCAATGCCGCCCTGATTAAACTGCTCTGGTCCGCAAAGCCGAATGTTTTGCAGGCTGCCAGGAAGGCTTCCTGTTCCCGTTTGATGGTAATTTTTTTTTGTACCATAGTGCTCATGAATCAACCCTCGAGTTACAAGTCTTGATATCAGAATAACGCATGAAAGATCCGAAAGCAACCCCTAAATAGGGACCTGAATTAGACCCAATATAAGGCTATGGCGCTTAGATAAATAACAGGGGGCACTGAGTTATTGGGTAATCAGTGGCTGAAATTAATAATATTACCAACAGAAATAAACAAGTGAAAGGGAAGCGGATGATCATTCCGAACGGCCGGTTTGACACGAAATACCAGATAACCGTTCCCGTCGATCATGGTTGAATCAGCGTTTGAATATAGGATTTCTTGTTTCGCGTATAGTCTTTGTAATATTCAACCGTTTCAACTTTGTCTGGGGAGAATTTTTCTCCTTCCTTTAAGGATTCAACAATAGCACGATTTACGATGGCGGGTTCATAGTTCGGATCAAGTTCAAGCGCCTTATCAAGCGCTTGTAAAGCCAGTGCTTTTTGTCCTAATTTTCCATAACAAATTCCCATATTGCCATATGATTGGGGATGACGCGGACAATACCCGGTGCACTGCTGAAAAAGGGATATGGCTTGCTCCCATTTGTTTTTGTTCATAGCCTCGAATGCCTGTTCGAAAACATCCTGTCCTTTTAGATACGAATCCAATGTGGTGTTGCCATCCTCTCGAAGATGCTGTTCAAAATGCTGGAGGACGTCATGAGCTTGTTTGACAGTATCATCTTGGGGGTCGCCTATTTCAATGACCGTCTGATAGGCTTTAAGCATGTTTTTGATATCCAGTTTTTTCTGAAAGACCGTTCCCTTATTAAAATGGGCTTCTACAAAGTATGGAAAGATATCGGTGGCCCGATTCAAGTAAGTGAGCGCTTCATCATAATTTCCTTGAAGGGCGTGATAGACGCCCATTCCATAGTATATCTGGTGATTGCGCGGATGTGCGGGTAAGAGTCCCTGAAGGATGGGATATGCCTCTGAAAATGAACCTTGCTCGCATAATATTAATGCGCGATCAACCTCCTTGAAAACGTCTTCATTGATTTCCGCTATAAAGTGTTTGGGACTGACAGGATGCGCTTTGGATGCCTGATACTGTTGAGCAACTGCATAGTGCCGACATCCTCCACACGATTGTTGTCGAGTCGTGGCACAGCAAACGGGACAGATCGCTTCGTTCTCATGAAGTTGACATGTCCGCTTCCCTTTCGTGTTTCCGCATATGATACAAGTTTTTTTCATAACAATTCGGTCCTTGCTAATCAGAAATTAAAATATATGTCAAATCGAATCAAATGGAATAGAGAGTAGTTTCATTCTGAATTTGATTTTCAACTTTTCGCCCCACACGGCTGAATCGATTAATTGTATCAAGGATTCAGCCTGTTCTGGTGTTGATTTCCCAATGATTGTGCCAAGAATATTGATCAGATCGTTGATGAAAAGCCTGCGCCTTGATAATTCGCGATTACGTATAAGGTCATTCAGGACGACATGCGCGAGTTCCGGAGAATGAGCAAGCTTCGTGGTTTCGATGAAAAATTCAGAATCATCGATAGATCGGACTTCAAGCACGTAATAGCCTGCGAGTGCAATAAGACAGTCTCTTCTCCCAGATACTTGTGCTGCGTAGGCAATAGTAAGCAATGCCGTCCGAACGTTCTCTTTATCATCTGATTGTAAGTTTCGCAGGTGTGCTTGAATGTCAACTTTACTGAAGATGTCCTCAAGTCGCATATTCTCTATGTTTATTTTTTGTTTTTTAATGCTGTTCGAACTGCGTGTTATTGGCTTTTTCATATTCAATATGCTCCACCGGATTAATTAATACCGCAAAGAGTTAATCAGACAACCGTACCAAAAAATCAATCCATTATCGCCTTCAGCAAGGCATCCCTGGCATCTGAGTAAAACTGAATATCGATCTTGGTCGCCATGTCGTCTGAGAGGTCAAATAACTGGCGACGGCAGGCAACCGGCATCAGAAGCGCCGTTGCTCCTTTTTCAACAGCGATTTCGGCAATGGCCACCGGGTTGTGAATTGGCTCTATCGAGCCGCCCAGGTTGATTTCGCCAACAATAATGAGGCCGCCACGCACGCTCTTTTTCAGAAGGGATGTACAGAGTGCTACCAGTGAGGCGATCCCTATCTTGGCTCCGGATTTTGATGTATCGAAAGCACGGAGCTGGGCGGTGAACTCATGGCGACGCGGATCTTTGTCTCCGACCAGTTGCATCGAGTGGGCGTATAGGTTCTGCTCGGCGTACCCGATGCTTTCTCGAAAAGCCGGAGGGACCGGCTTATTCAGAAGCTTGACGCCGGAGCCTGGGCCTTCGTTGACCTCGATGCGGTAAAGTCCCGGGTGTTCGTCACCACCGCCCGGACTGATGGTCCAGACCTGGCCGGGTTCAAGCGGGTCTCCGCCGATGCTGTTGTCACTCTGAAGTTCTGGTGTGGAAACGAATTTTTCGATCCCATCGGCCCCCATCACATAGCTGAAATGGGTATTGCGGAATTCAGCGGCTCCGATGCGCTTTTGCTGTTCTTTCACTCGGCGCCTGGCTTCCATGGCAATCCGGACAGCCCATTCCAGGTCTTCATCCGGAATGTCGTTCCCGCCCCCCGGATAAAGGAGTTTCATCAGACCGCTCACGGTTTTATTCACCGCATTGGTGTCACGACCGGAGAGTGCGCCACCGAAGAAGACCCGGTTCTGAAGCAGGCTGACACGGCTCTGATTCCGAATCTGGCTCCAACATTCGGATATAAAGTCACTCACCAAACCAAAGTGATCGGTCAGCATTTCCTTGCTGATCTTGGGCACATCCCAGCCGGGCAGAAAGGCGTGAATACGGTCCATGAATGCGGTGTCATCCCGCATCTCGGGTGGCATGGGGCCAAAGAGATGGCCGATCCGCTGTTGATATTCGACATCCACATCGAAGTTGCCGACCATCACGATGCTGCCGTCGGCGCGGATGCTTTCCTTGCCGCGGCTGAATTCTCCGGACTCCATGTAGCCCTTGAGAATGTTCACCCCGTCCTTTTGGTCAAATGATACGCCCGATATCTCATCGAAGCAGATCACGTCGTACTGGCAGACCAGGCCGCGCTGTCCGGTGCCCATATGGACGAACATGCGGGCAACGGTGGCTTTGCCGCCGGAGATCAGGTGGGCATAGGGCGAGATCTGCTGGAAAAGGTGGCTTTTACCCGTGCCCCTGGGGCCAAGTTCCACCATGTTGTAGTTTCGCTCCACAAAGGGAACCATGCGGAGAAAGAGGGCATTTTTCTGTCGCTCGGAAAGACCACTTGGTTCGATGCCGATGGAGCGAAGAAGGAAGGCCTTCCACGCATCGGTAGTAAAGTTCTTCCGGGACTCTGCCAGTACATCCAGCACGTCCCGCTTTGATAGCTGTATCTCGCGCAGGGACTCAACGCCGAAAGGACGGCCATTTTTCTCCTGGGCGATGATTGTGTCGTAGCAGAGGGTGATTTCCGCATAAAATCCCCCCGTGAGCATTCTTTCGTGCCGGCTTACCAGCTCAGCCTCAATTCTTGCATCCTGCAGTCGTAAACTGGGGAGAGTCGCAAGATAAGAATCGGTTTTTGCATCCAGCCTGGCAGTGATCAGATCGATGATTTTTACCTGCCCTTTTTCTCGGGCGCGCGACTTGAAAAGTTCTTCCTCACCTGCTTTTACGGTGCGATCAAGAAGTTGGCGTCCGACGATCTCAAGACCTTCGTCGATTTCATCTTGATCAATGCTGGCGCAGTAGCGCCCGAGAAGAAACTCGACAACATAAGTCGGCACCGGAAATTGACGGCTGAATGTCCGGACCAGATCTTTTCGGACCAGATACCCATCAAGCGACGAGGCCGCCAGTTTGTCGAGCGCATCCAATTCCATCATTCGTTACCTCCACCGATAACCGTGGCAACTTGTGCGACCAGCCCATTGTTTGCATCAATCAACGCCAGGGTGGCCTCATGCCCTTCCAGGTCTTCATTTTCGATAACCACGGAGGCTGTTCCGTTGTCTTTCAATGGCTTGACGCTCACAACCACACTGGTGAGTGAATTGCCGGGTTGCAACCGAACATCAAGTGATAATCCTTTGATGCTGCCATCGACGGCCACGGTACAGCGCAGTCCTTTCCAGACGACATCTGTGAACTCAACCGAGACCACCGGCCCAGTTCCCTTGTTTTGGGTAACAACAAGCTCAAACATCAAGCATTCCTGAAGGCTCAAGCCGCCGTGGGTATATTCCTCGTTCTTTTTGAAACAGCCAATTCCATCAGCCAGGGCGAAATGCTGATTCGGGTTCCAGTACCAGGGGTAGAGGCGCCCCTCTATGGACGCCCCGGGTTTTAAGGAAGCACACCGGCCCCATTTACTGTCGGCAAGACATGCGGGCATGTCGATCTTGGGTAACCCGCCAGGCAACAGCAGCCAACCGTGATCCGTTACCACACGAACACTTTTCCATCCGGCAGCAAGAAGCGCGGCAATACGATCATGGATTTCCACCAACAGGGCATGGATGTGTTTGGCGAGTTTCCAGCCCCGGTCATGACCTTCATGGTCGAGGTCCCCAAACTCCACCCAGATTTTGTTGACCACGGGTGCTGCCACGGAATACTCAGATGATTTTGCGATGATGGGTGGCGGAACGGGATCTTTGGGGCGAATAATCAACCATCCGGATTCTTTCAGCGCCTTGTCAAACTGGTAGGGAGTCAAGACTTGAAATTCGGGGGGGTCGGGTTCTTCAGATACCGAGCAAGCGCTAGTCAGAGGAGCAACCGCTGGTTTTCCCGTTCCCGTAACACTGGGAAGAGCTGCCCATCGCTGGTTTTCAGTAATCGTGCAGCCGTTTTTTTCCAGCATGTCCACAAGGCGTTTGGCGGTATCGAAGCGCAAGCCATCGACAAAAAGAATGCATTCATCTTCCTGGTGAGACATCAATTGTGAAGAGGTGATGGTACCGCCAGGATAAGAGCCGCCATCGACAACCTTCTGCAAATGGCGTGCAGATTCCTCAGCCCAGGGCTTATAGACCGAACAAATGGCGGTTGAGATGGCTTCGAGGTCTGCCGGTTTCTCAACCAGCGAAAGCGCCCGAATGACGGCGGCGTCCGCCTTCCATCCATTACTGCCATATCCGGCAGCGAGGTCCTCCGCTGTTCCAGCAGCCAGGCCGCTCTTTGTCGTTTCCGCCAATACGGCCAGATGTTCCAGCGCCTGAGCCAGCGGGGCTTCACCGAGCTCCGCCCAAACCAGCATCCGCCGGCAGCCATGCCGCTTTTCCATTTCCAGCAGCTTGTTCCGGGCTTCATGCGCGGGAAGCTTGCCAAGGGTCAGTAGATCCCCGTGCAGGCTTTTTTCCTGTTGCTCGTTCCATTGTGGCCAGCCGCCATGCGTATCCTGATTCGAAAACAAGTCCAGAGAGGCCATTTTGCACTGCCGTATCCGTCCGGGAATATTCGGATAACGTTTAGGCGCTTCACAGAAACGCTCCCAAACGGCAGACCACGAGCCTTCATGGTTCGCCAGCTTGGCAGCACATGCCAGCACCCCCTCTTTTTGCGGATTGAAGGCAAGCAGCGATTTGCAGACTTCAACAAATGCCTTCCATTCGTTTTCACCACGGCTTACTTGGAATGCATCGCCCTGATCCAGCCATTGCAACAGATCGCGAACCGGATCGCCACCGGTCAGCAGCATATTGAAATAGTCTTTGTCCAACCGCTTACACTTAAGAAGTTCCACCTCCTCATCAAGCAATCGATAAAGCGCCAATTGCATGGCATTCTTGGCGTCATTATCCAAAGCCACATCTAATCCGAGGCCGCCTTGATCCGATTTGAGATAGGCCAGGATGGTCCAGTCCTTGGCATTGATCTGCGACCAGATCACACCCCGGTATTGTAATTCGGCGAGCGGCTTCAGATGATCCGGGCAGCTTTCAACGGCACGCAGATCCTGGCGGCTGACTCCGGGCAGGTAGAAAATCGGCGTGTGCTTCACAGGCAACGATTCATCATCCGTCTTGCCGGCGATGACGCAGCGCAGGCAGATTGCCGGTCCGGATCGTTTGTCCGGAGTATAATCGCCAAGAATGAAAAGCTCTGGCAATTCAGCTTGCAGACGCGGGATAACCGCTTCCCATTGCCGGTCACGATCCGGCCATAGGATACATGCCGGAGCCACCTGGACTTCAGGGTTGAATACAGCCGCGTCGCGGACCGCTTTAAGGAGGTGTTCCATCACCCTCATGATTTCATTACCTCCCAATGACCTCCCTTGGGAGACCCTATCCGGCGCAGCATGCCTTTCTTTTTAAGCGCCTGTATATGCCGTTGCACGGATTTGCGGTTATGCTTGGTTTGCGCAGCCAGATCGTCATAGGTGATCTGAGGGTTGACTTTTATCAGGGACAATAACTGTCCCTGCAACAGGTTTGTAATCTTTGTTTTAGGGGCAGTTTGTTGATTAAAATCCGTATTCAGGGACAAATTTTGCTTTTCAGGGACATTTTTAGGGACAGGTCCGGTTTGAAGGGTGGTCTTAAGGTAATCATCGGCAGCTTCAAAAACCGGATCAGTCCCGGTCAATTGACGGGTCAGCGGAATGACCTTGGTTCTTACCCCCATGCCGCGGGCATCCACATAGCCATAATCCCGCATCACTTCCAAAATAATCGGATTGCGCGGCGTTCTTCTGCCTGCAATCATTTTTTCGATGGTCATCGTGTTGGGCAGTGCCCCGGGACTGATGATTTCCAGACGGTCCACATAGCGGGAAATTTCAATATCAACCGACCGTGTCCAGTCCCGATGTACCAGAGCATTCAGCACCGTTTCACGAACGGCCTCAAGGGGATACAACCAGGTCTTTTCACGGCGGAAACTCCTGCCCACCGTATTCGCTTCTTCCGTGATAAAAGGCTCCATGGCCCGGACAAATTTCTCCACCAGTCCATCGTCAATCAATGTCTTTGCCCCGCCTTTTTCCACCGCCCAGCGGCCAACCATCGGCCCATCCAAAACGACATCCAAAAGCGCCTGGTATTGCTTGTCGGAAACGGCAAACACCATGACCCGCAATCCGGCTTGCGGCAGATGACGCCGCGGATGAACACCAAACAGGGCTAACCCGGCAACGGTACATACCGTCTGGCCAAGGCCGTCCGTGGTCAAAAAGCCCAACCCGTGTAGACGCTCAACCCACATTGCTTCCGCTTCCGATATATCCGGGTCATTCAGGATATCCCGCAGGTAGTTTTCGATACGAGCACGGTCAAGGTTCTTGATCGAGGTTCCCGAAACCGGCAGACTCTCAGCATGCAACAATCCACCCGATCCAAACAGCCGCAAAGTCTGTTCCCGAGTTGCCAGCCGCGTCGTCGAACCCATCCGCACATACACCTCTTCACGGTCATGGTGGCGAACAACATAAGGCTTGGATGTTCCGGTGGTGACGGTGATTACCGCGATGCGCTTGTTGTTGTCGAGGAGGATTTCCTGATAGTGGGGGATGATCACCGGATGCACATAGCGTCCAAAAACCGTATCCATCAACCACTCTTCCAGGTTATGGCGAGAGACACCAACAATGGAGCCTTGATCTGACACACCCAGCAGAATAACGCCGCCTTGCTGGTTCGCCATGCCCACGGCTTCTTTGGCCAGTTGCTCGGGACGAATCGTATCCAGCTTGAACTCGACGCTGGAGTTCTCTCCGGCAGCAATCAAGTCTATGATTTCTTGTGATTTCATGTTGACTTCGCCTCCATCGCAGCACGTTTAACGGCCAGTGTCAGGTGATGATCATTGATGCGGTCGCCGTTGAAGAGATAATACCACGGGGCGGAGGCAACGTCCTTGCCCCGGTCTTCTTCGGTAAGATGCGAATAGGGTTTGGCCTCGCCCACCCCAAGCTGATCCAGGGCGGCTTTCGCAGCAGCCTCGGCAATGGTCCGGGCTTCTTTTACGGTGCGTTCCAGTTGGTTGCGGAGGGATTTGTCGAGTGGCAGCATCAGGCGGCTCCTGCTGGTACCATGCGGCTCAACGGCCATTTGGGAAAGTTGTCATTCCATTTGGCGATGTTAACCACCTGGCAGCTCTTGGCGATTTCCTGTCTCCATCGTTTGGAGGCTTTGCCTATCGGCAACTCCTTCTGCAGCGCCTTTTGCATAGCGATGTTCAGCGCATTATCGAGGGTAAGCAAGCAGATGTAATGAATCGGCTTCTCCACTTTATTTTCGGCATGTCGGCAGAGATAGGAATCCCGATATTTGTATTTCAAATAGTTCTTCAGCCACTTGAAATTGTCATGCCTTGCCTTGACTTCTTCATCGGTTTCGGTGGTTTCATTTCGATACAAATCTGGATCATTAAAATCCTTCATCTCCACATAGACGTACGCATCGGCAAACTCTGCCACAATATCAACCGCCTTCATCGGCAGACCGTGATACGTAGGCTTTGTTTTGTCCTTTTCATCGAAAACGAAGGCATCAAGCGCATCGGTAAAATCAAAAGAAAATCCGTCTGCCTCAATTTTCATTTACCAAGTCCTCCCATGGATTTTTCAATTTCCCGATCAACCATGTTGCCGAAAGTATCATCAATCGCATTCGGAGAGAGGCTCAGGTATTGTTTGGTGAACGAGATTTCAATCTCTCCGCTTTCCTTGTTTCGGTACAGGCTGTGAAAGAGAATTTTGTCGTTCTGGTTCGACTGCAAATCAAACTCTTTCAGGATTACATAATCGTGTGTGGTTAGAAATATCTGGACACCCAGGCGCTGAAGTTCGATCAAAATACCAACGACGGTTTTCATCAGTCGAGGGTTGAGATTGGTTTCAGGCTCATCCCAGAAAAGCACCGATCCGTTTAAAAGGGTGCCATTCTGAATTAGTATCCAAAGAAGCCCCAACTTTCGGTATCCTTCAGCGAGCAGGGTAAACTCCAGCTCACCAAGCTTGCTGCGCAAGAAGAATTCTTCATTTTTCGCCACCACTTTTCCGTCCATGGCCTCCTGCAAGCTCTCCAGCAGTTGCTTTCGTTGCTTGTCTGTTGGGCCTTTTAGTATTGGGAGAAAGGCTTTGTCGATGATATCCACATAGATTTCTTCAAAATGAATTTCGCGCTCTTGATATAACGATCGGAATCCCGGAGCGTTGGCCATCATATCCTTTACAGGGATATAAGCTGCTTCCATTGGGGTTTCAATCCACTGCTTTGTGGCGCCGGATACAGTTGCCTTGTCTGGTTTGGTGGTGTGGTTGGAAAGAGAGAGGCGCAAAAATATTTTTTTGCCATCTTCCAGCTTTCGTGTAACCTCCAGTGCCCCTTTGCTACTAACCGATGAACGCTTGACAAGGCGACCTATTTGCTTGCCCGACGGGTAAAAAACATTATTGATTTTTTCTGCAAAACCGCCTTTGCTTTTTGCAATATCACATGCGGCATATGCGGCCTTAAGTATATGGGTTTTACCCGTTCCATTTTCTCCAACGAAAATGTTGATTCCTGTTGAGAATTTTATTTCGAGTTTTTCAAAGGCTGTGAATTTATCGAATCTTATTTTATCAAGCATTTTCAGCCTCCTAATTATTTGATGATTACGGGCCCGTATTGCAGGGCAGCCTTTAGTTGCTGCTTGACATCCTCAAGCCAGGTATCTACATCAACTTCCGTTTTGAGCGTACGACGAGGTACTTGGATAAATTGCGCCTGTGGCTCACACATTTCCGCTGCACCACGAGCGACGTTCTCAAACCGGCCCGTCATGGCCGCCACCCGGTCGGCAAGCATGGATAAAGAAAAACGATCCAGTGTTTTTAAAATGTCATCCGTGGTTTCCACATTGATTTTCGGCCGTGATCCTTCAGTGAGCATCTGTTCGGAAAGGAGTTCGTTTCGCTGCTCCGGTTCAAGCTGCTTCCAGTTGGCGTCGTTTCTGAGCCGCTCCATTCCTTGCTGGTGGCAGGCCAGGTACTGGGCGTCCATCTGATTTAATGCATCCCGCAGCAATTGGGCGACAGTGGCGGAAAGCGGGGCGATTTGATCCGGTTCCGACAACAGCAGGCGCTGTTCTGAAATATTTTTGGCCTGAGCCATGTATACATCGTTATCTTTCAATCCTTTGACGTGTTTCAGCAGCCGCTGAAGCGTCTCCCATTCCGGCCATCGGATCGTTATGCGTTTTGTCAACTCACTCCACTCATCAATGCATTGGGTCAGATCCTCGCGCTTATTGTAAATAGCCAGCAATTGTTCATTTCCGGCCAACAGCCGTATCTCATCCAATGACGCGGTATCCGGACGGTTCGGTTTGGGGGCGTCCCCTCCGGCTTGATCGGCCAGTTCCATGACTTTATGCAGGAATGGCGTCGCAAAAACAAGTTCTTCTCCCTGTTTTGCCTGAAATCCCATTTTTTGAAAGAGTTTGCGGATCTGAATGCGCTGAGCAGTGGTGATGGTTGTGGCAACGACCTTGAACATGGCCTTGCCAATTGCCTTTCTTTCCAACTCCTTGGGTTCGATGTGTTTACCCTGCTCATCCTGGGAGGCAACCAGACCGGAAACAAGCAGTGTTTGAAGCGCCCCGTCAATGGCGTCTCTTGACCATCCATATGGTGCGGACTCAAAATTGCCGCGAATGTCTGATCCTTTTTTCCCTCCGGCGATTTGTCCGAGAATTGCTTTACACACGGGGTTGTTGGCCGGTTCGCCGTCGTATCCCACGGCTTTGAGGGCATCCGGAGCGCCTTGCTTTGCCCGGGAATAGACCTTCTCCCACCCCACATGGTCTGCCGGGGGAAATTGATGATAGAGCCGTTGCAGTGCATTTTTTGATGCTTCAAGGATCTTTGTCTGTAGGTCATTTCCGATGATTTCGTTGCCGCCGCTTTGGAATACCAGCGCCTCGGAAAAAGATTCATCCAACAATCCTTTAATTCTTCCCGCTGATTTTTGCAGGGTCGTTTCCATGGCCGCGCGGGCTTCGATCCCCTCCGGGGTGTTCGGCATTCCTTTAATATCAAGTGTGGCGCTGGCTGCTTTAAAATCGATGATGTTGTTTCGGAGATCATCGGCGGAGCGTTTGGGCAGGAAGACAAAGACCGTTGGCGATTGGTTGCCTGCCTGGCGGGCATCCGCGCGAACCGAGTTTTCATCGATCGTCCATCCGTCCCGGACCCAGGCATAAATTTTTTGATTGCTGTCCGGAGGGAGTTTTGCGTCAAACAGGGCCTCAATGTCGCGAGTGACTTTGGAATCTCCCTGGGTCAGGGAAAGTTTTTTCGTGATTTCCCCAAATTGAGACCGGATACGATTGTCCCGCTCGGCTTCGATGCGATGGGATTCATTGGCCAACAAGCTGCGCTGACTTAAGAATTCATCATTCCACGCCACGCTTTCTTCGGTTTGAATGCGGTATTCATCCCCGACTTTCATGAGCAGTTCACAGGTGTCCAGAAGACCCGGCAATTTGCTGCGCAATCCGCTGCTTCCCTGCAACAAGTCTTCCACCATCAAGTCAGCCAGGGTGTCGATGGTTGCCTTGATGCCGATTTCAATGTTGTTGCCCGCCAGTTTATTAATCAGAAACACCAATCCGCAGGCACGGGCCATGAGTTGTTCTTCTGATGTCCCCTTAATCCAACTCATGGTTTTTCGGTGGACTTTGCTCGGGAGAATGCGCGATTGCAGCAGTCTGTCCGCGGCATCAAAATAAAGGCGGTCTGCCGGCACGACATGACCCAGTGATTCATCCAGGTTGGTCTGGATCACTTTATGAACCATACTGAGCTGGTTGCGGAGCTGGCTCTCAGTTCCGGTAGGGTCAAGCACCCGCAATGTGTTTTCCCAAAAACGCCGCCGAACCGGAAGGATGGGATAATTCTGGGCAAAGAAAGGGATATCATCCTGCCGGTGTCCGATCGTGGCACCTGCCAGATGTCTGGAGATTTCACCCAGATTGGTCACCATCATTTTCTCGATAGGGCCAATCGCATCCGGTTTTTTGGCAAGGATGACCTGACGGATGACAACATCGACATCCGCATCGGAAAGCTCGATCCGGATGGTGAAACGGCCTTCCAGTTTTTTCAGATTCGGCGTACCGGTGACCGCTGTTTGGCCTGTCCCCACAAACAGCAATTTGCTGCCGATGTTTTTGCAACATGCTTCAACAGCCTCCTGTATGTCCATGGAACGTTCCGTGCTGTTTCCGATATATTGCTGAACTTCATCCAGAACGATCAATGTCAGGGGGAACTTACCGTCGCGGGTCAGCGCCTGACGGATGATTTTGACCATTTCATCACTGCTGACATCCTGGACATACGGGTATAGGTTGTTGAGGGTTTCGACGCACACCGCAGCGGAGGTGAAAAGCTTCGGCTTGGCTTGAACGAGCGCTTCGTGAAGGCCTTCGGCCACATAGAAATTGTCGAGTTCTTCCTGCCAGGTATATCCGTTTGTCTCAACGGTTTGTTTCACCTGGTCATAAATGCGCTCATTTTTTAACCACATGACAAAACGCGCCACATGATGTTGTTCCGGAAGGTTTGCTGATTTTAGAAAAATTCGAAGCAGCGCCAGGCGAACACTCCCGCTGGCGCCCGCCCCCAGCGTGCCCGTTGCCGCATGAATTCCCCCATGACGTTTGGCCTGGGAACTGAGTTCTTTTAACTGATCTTTAATGTTTTGAGGCAGATTGGCCACACCACGGGAGGTCGCACCATCTTCAAACTTTGTATCCACCCATAACGCCCGAAGCATTTTGACCAGGTGTGATTTGCCGGACCCATAAAACCCGCTGACCCAGACAGCCGGTTGCTGCGCCTGATCGATATTTTTCAGATAAATCTCAAGAATATGTTCAAGACCTTTCTCATATTGGCCGCCACAGACAAATGTTTCCACCTCATATCGAAGCACAGACAGGGCCTGGCTGGTCATTTCATCGTTCACATTGGCAACGCCTTCATTGACCAGTTTTCGGGTTGACGGGTCTTTAAGATAAATCTGTCTGTTTTTCATGATGAATCCTCATTTAAAGCGCAGTGTCAGCAGTTATGGGAACAGCAAGATAGTTCCAACCGTCATATCCGTCGAGCAGCCTGTAATTATTATCTTCATAGCTGCCTGGAAAAAAAACAAGTATCCGACCTGGAACCACAGGAGCCAGATTATCAATAACCTCTTTGACTTTTAAAAACCCGAAAAGGGTCCCGACGCCTTTTATAGCAACGACGGTATTATCGCCCGCAGCAGGTTGCTTCAGGAAAGCATCAAATTTTTCTGTTATGAAATTCATATAGCCGGGTAATATCGTAGAGATGAGCTGTGGCTTTAAAAAATATTTTTGGGCGTAGCGGTGGCCTGAAAGCCAATCGGCGAATGTGTCCGTAAGGTCAAATACAGCCCATTCATGACCGGATTGTTTGGTGGCCAATTCAAATTCATCAATTTTCGCCCGAAGCCGCAGTTCTTCATTTTCATTGTAGACACAGAAAATCACCCGTTGAAGCGGCGCTGAATCACTTCGCCACGGGATGGCGATGAATTTTTCATATGACTTGATAAGCCGTTTAATTTTGCTCACGAATCCATTCCATTTCCTGGGAAGTTAAAAGGCTGGGAAACACAACCTCCATCACATCACCGATACGCTTGAAAACGATCCATCCCCGGCGGGAGGCGTCTTCCGCCAATTCGATAACGCGCTGGGGCGGGCAATCGAGCAGTCGGGTGTATTCGGTGGTAAATAATGCACCGCCCCTTGTACCGTCCAGATAACCCAGCAAAAGCGCGTAGGCAGCCGCCCCTGATGTGGGTGTTGCCCTTGAACGGATTTTTTTTACTTTCCCGATGAGATGGCCTGATTTGGTAAATGACGAATTGATGTTCTGGGCGACGGATTTGAGTGTGGCCTTGCTGAAACGCCCAAAGTATTTGTTTTCTAAAAACGCTTCAAGGGCTTCACGGGTGACCACTTTCCCTTCGGAGAAATTCAGGATAAATGCGGCGCTGCTTTTCAGGATAGCGTCTCGCGCATATGCGCATAGCAAGGCGATAAGAGGATGACCATCACTGTCTCTTTGCCAGAAAAATCGAAGTGCTCGAAAAATGATGACTGTTGGGTCAAGGACGTACAAGCTTTTTAAATGCCCGGCAGTCAGTTGACGGGTTTTAACCGATCTTTTTTTCAGGCAGTTATGCTCGACAATGGCTTTTACATACTCATCTCTTGCGGCTGCGGGATCAGTAACTGCCTCAAAAAGAAGTTCCAGATCCTCCAACATCATTGTCCTAGCCATATGAACGCCACTTTTTGAGAAACTGAAACCGAATCTGGATAATAATTCTTTATGGGGGTTTTTCATTATATGATTGTGAGAATCAAAGTTATAAATGATGAGCCTTTTGAATACGTCATGTAACATAATTCCCGAAGATGAGAAATCCAGATTTGAGTCAAACCCGACTTCCCTTATCCCTCCGGTTTCAGCTCGAACTTGTACCTTAATTTTTAACTAAAAAAGGTAATGCCACCAATACAACACCAGAAAGGACAAGGATATACATGTTTGAGATAAAATATGGAAAAACCATTAACCCAATGCCGCAACAAAGCGGAACAACAGCTTTTTGTTTTTTGCCATAAACAAAAAACCCTAAACCTATTGAACCAAATATCACTCCCCATATCAAAGTCGATGTACTATCCATTTTTCATCTTTCATATTTCTGACACATCCTTGCCAGTTGAGCAGCGGAGAGGCTGGGGTAGAAAAAACCAAGCTACCCGGTTGAACATCTCCATCGTTGATTTTTCGTCGTGAAACGTGACAGGACTTTCAGGAGTTCTTGAGCCACGACGGGAGACACAAATTCCGGACTCGTGCACACGGAAACCAGATCAGGTTTTGGCCATTGTGCGGGACGGTGAGGTCCATGAGTGAACCTGCGACGAAACAAATCCCACGTTTCATCTTCCAACCACATCGCTGGGGAGTCGATAGGATACTGCACCAACCAGTGCACCCGACACTGAGGCCACATGCGCATTGCATGAAACATAAAATTGGCAATGTTGGTTTGCGGCCGCTGGTCCATCATGTCGTGGTGTTCGTCAACATGAAGAATGTGCGTTGGTACGATGTCGTGTGTCCGCCATTTCGTCCTCCATCTCGCGAAAGCATAATTATGACGTTCCACGACCATTGACACAGGACGACCAGCCCAGTTCAACAGAAGCTCCAGACTCATACCTGGCTCGGGCAACTGGTTGAAATAGTCGAGATCAATATCAAGGATGGAGTACACCTTATCATATCTCCCGCCGAACGATCATGTGATTAATCCGCAAAGAAGCGGAGTTCTGATTTTCTATCAACTTGATGATTAAATAACTGGACATTATCCATGTATGAATATCAGCATGTTAAGTCAACAACAATATCTTCAACCAGAAAAGATTTGCCTCTGGTGAAGGCTATCATTTAAAAAATCATCAAACAATACTCAACCGGCAAAACATTGTTTTCTGTCCTCCAAAACTGTCTGTTGTTCCATTATGCTAAATCTGATATGAAAAAAAAGATCACTTATCGGAGGAAATTATGAACAAACTGGAATTGATATCTGCTCTGAGAGAAAAAGCGGATCTGAGCAAACCAGAAGCCTCAACAGTCGTTGAGCTGTTTGTTGACAACATGGCAGATGCCCTTGCCCGGGGTGATCGGGGCCTGTGCAGTTTTTCTGTCAAAAAGTACAAGAGCTATATCGGCAGGAATCCAAAAACCGGGGAGAAAGTGACAATCAAAACGAAGAAGTTGCCATTTTTTAAAGCAGGGAAAGAGTTGAAGCTGAGGGTGAACTGGTAGGAACGAGAAATTTCAGCACTTTTTTTATATTCATCATGTCTCTGGAAAAATATTCAAATATTTATGTGCTACCCATCGCCCCCAAGCATGGACTGATCAGGCGATAGAAACTGCCCAACTCCAAACCAGAAAGGGGACACCTTGCCGGACTGGACAAGGACGGCATCATAACCGAAAGCACCTAACATGTTGTGCCGGGTGGAGGCATATCAAGGATTCGGTTGCGGTAATATAACCCTGCAGGAGCGTTTTTCCTTATGTCTGTGAGATTGATCGCACAAGAATTGTATCGTATCATTCGGGAAGTGGAAAAGCTTGAAAAAGAGCTTTTGGCTGCTCCGGCTCAGAATCATGAGATATTGAAAGATCGGCTCAGAAAGGCGAAAGCCGAACGGGACCTGATGCGAAGGTCTCTTGAAGGCAGTAAGGATGTTGCCAGAGCTTAAGAAAAATGAATTGCACCGGTGAATTGAACCACAATGCAGGCATTGGACTTAAGCCTCACTATTCCTCTTGTGAAACGGCTTTGAGAATTCCTTTGGAACAATATTGGCGGTCTCGGTGCCATCCCGGGTTACGAACTCCTCTATGAGTCCCTGTAAGGCTGTCTGACTCAATCTTTCATGTGGGAGGATGATACCCATTTGATGAATTTCCGCGATCTTTGATTCCATTTGGCTGTGAGTCTTGAATGACACTTTGCATCTTTCGATTTCTTATTCATTTGATGTAGGTCAGATCTGAAGAAATCTATTATACTCCGATGAGAAATTTCACATCCGTGATTTGCAGTTTTCTGATTAACTTCTCCTGCAAACCATCGTATCTATATCGAAACCGGATCTTCATTACTTTATATCTACACACCTTATCCCGTCAGGTCGCCATGCTCCAAAGAACGGCCACGTAGACTTTGTCAAAGTTCTCCTGCTTGCCAAGGATGTGGACGTGGATGCGAAGAATAAGAATGGCTATGCGCTCTGCCCTGAAAAATCACTCCTGATTTCATTGGGCACAGAAGATTTGGCGTCTTTTTCGCCGTTAAGGAGAAAACAGCTAAGCACCAATGTTACAAATAGCCCAAGACCATAAATGAGAAATACCGAATCAATTCCAAACTTGCCAATAATCCTTCCTCCGATGGCTGCGCCTATTCCCCCGCACCCCATGAAACTGAAAGCCACCAATGACATGGCAGCTCCCCTTGCTTTGTGAGCAAACCCCGTGGCTCTTGTTACCAAAGTGGAGTGGGCAAATATGAAGCCAAGTCCCAGCGTGGCGATTCCGAGAATAAATGCGCTAATGTTGCTCCCAAAAAGATAAATAGTAATATTCCCAACTGCTGCCAGTAACAATCCGCTCCACAGTAGCCTTAATGACCCTATGCTGTTAGCAATTTTACCGCAAAATCTGCCGCCAATCACTGACATGACACCAAATCCGGTCATTATGAATCCGATTTGCAAGGAGTTGTAATGATAAATTCGCGAAATATATGACCCGCCATATGAGAAGCTGCCAACGATAAAGGCTCCCTCCAGTGTAGGCCCCCAGTTTATTTGAGATAGAAAGGGTAGAAAATTTTCAGAATAGGTTGACAAGCAGGAATGAATTATCGGATTAAACGGGCCTCTGTTTGGAGGCCCGTTTAATTTTTAGAAGGGG
>Ga0268283_1000624_pt1 | contig 21166 bp, 24 predicted proteins | sample saktaG_13_FD_190140 | JGI IMG/M metagenome (GOLD analysis project Ga0268283, IMG submission 190140) | Saline water microbial communities from Sakinaw Lake, British Columbia, Canada - sak_2013_06_06_36m | ecosystem: Environmental > Aquatic > Non-marine Saline and Alkaline > Saline ... | reverse complement strand
TGCTATAATGAGTATTGTGAAGTTGCGAGAAAAATCGGTTTGCCAGTAATTTGAGAGGAATCGGATGCCGAAAACTTGCTGATCCTGAAAGGCAACAAGCCCCTGGCGGACAGATATATTCAGAATTTGAAACGCACAAGGACGGGGAGTTGAGGGGGAGTTGAGGGACGTACATAAAAAAATAAGTAAATAATACCAAATTGCAACTGAATAACAGTTGCAATGATCAACTGTTTGCGGTAATATTGATGTCAAAAAAAGATAAGCTTTTAAAAAAACTCTGCATGATACCACCGCCGAAAGACTTCACCTGGCAGGAATTGTTAACACTCATGGGACACTTTGATTTTAAAGAAACCTGTTCTGGCGGCTCACATTATATGTTTGAACATACAAGCGGTTTCCGGTTCAGAATGTCAAAGACTCATCCAGGCGGAATCCTGAAAACATACCAGATCCGTGATGTCAAAGACGCAATCAGGCAAATTGGAGGCATCGATGATCAAGGCCACTGATAACAACAAGCTTTCTCATAATGGCTATACCGGATCAGTAGAAGTAAGTTTTGAGGACAACTGTCTTCATGGCAGAGTCCTTTTTATTGACGATCTCATTACCTATGAAGGGGCAACCGCCGAGGAGTTACTGGTATCGTTTAAGGCTGCTGTTGATCATTACATTACCCACTGCAAGGAAACCGGGAAGCCTGCCAACAAGCCTTTTAGCGGTACGTTCAACGTGAGAATCGGTCAAGAACTCCATCGGAAAGCCGCACATGATGCTCATGCCCACAATTTGTCGCTCAATGATTATGTGGTACAGGCAATAAAGGCCGCTGCAGAACAGAATGTCACTGTGAAGGCTGAATGCCTTCCATTACCTCGGCAGTGGCGCCCAAGTAGGGCGCATGGTTCAAAACAAGCCAGGATGCAAGGATGAATTTGCGGCCAACGACTATTCCAAATGACGTGGTTTGAAATGTGGAGGGATTTTGTAGAAAGACTTGCTGATCCTGAAAAATAACCCCCCTGGTGGACTGTCCAGAGCTTTGAAGAGCACAAGGGGCATTCGACTGGGTATGCCGGAAGATAATGTGAACAAAAGATTAAACCTTTTCGCCTTTTACCATGGTCATGTTTATTGTTTGAAAATCTTTCGTCCATTGGTTCAAAATTTGTGACAGGTTTGTGACACTTTTGGTTTTAAATAAAAAAGGGGTTAAGCCAATTAGGCTTAACCCCTTGATTTTTCAAGTGCCGAGGGACGGAATCGAACCGCCCACACGGGGATTTTCAGTCTATTTAGGGCAAGAATCATGCCATTTCACATACCATCATATTTCATATCCAAATACTTGACATTAAATGAAAAAAAATCTATTCTACCATCACATTGAATCACATGAAAACACCTTACGCCAGCCGAAAACGATGTAAAGGCGATGTAAAAAAACAGGGCCAGGGGGGGGTATGAAATGGATTACAGCCGCAAGGGGCGTTAGATACTACGAGCATAAAACCCGAAAACATGGAATCATGCCGGATCGAAACTATGTGGTTTATTTTCGCCGGGGCGGAAAGCCTGTTTATGAAAAAATGGGGTGGGCTTCTGAAGGTTGGACACTGGAAAAACTTCTTGCCGAATTGCACCAGCTAAAATCGAACTACCGAACCGGGGCCGGGCCGGTTACGCTAAAAGAAAAACGAATCATTGAGCAGGATCGAAAATCAGCCGAAACGCGACAAACCGAAATTCTTGAAAAAGAGAACATCACGTTCAAGACTTTTTTTGAAAATGAATATTTACCTATTCAAAAAACGCACAAGGGCCGAGATACTTGGATTAAAGAGGAACAGCACGGGGTGAACTGGATTTTTCCGATAATCGGGAACATTCCAATAAAAGATGTATCCAGTTTTCACATTGAACGAATCAAGAAAAACCTTTTGGATGCAGGCAGGACACCGCGAACAATTCAATACTGTTTCGCCACTATCCGGCAAACGTGGAACCATGCGAGACGGGCCGGTATCGTGTCTGGCAACAGTCCTACCAGTGTCGTTAAAATTCCAAAAATTGATAATCAACGACAGCGTTTTTTAACAGACAAAGAATGCAACGGGCTTTTAGAGGAGCTCAAAAAGCATTCTGAAATCACCTATCAAATGGCGTTACTTTCGCTTGACGCCGGGTTGCGATTTTCAGAAGTGTCCGGACTACAATGGCAGGATATTGACTTGATACGTGAAACCATTCTTTTACGGGATACCAAATCAAGTAAAAACCGCACAGTTTATATGACGGATCGTATCAAGGCCATGCTTTCTGGGATGCCAAAAGCCGGGCCTGATTCTCTTGTTTTTCCCGACAGAAACGGGAACCGGATTAAGCATGTATCCAAAACCTTTGATGAGGCTGTAGCATCCATGGGTTTAAATAATGGCATTGATGACGATCGGCTGAAATGCGTTTTCCATACATTGCGGCATACGCACGCAAGCCGATTACTTGAATCAGGCGCGGACATTTTTCAAGTGTCAAAGATGATAGGCCATTCCAATGTTCAAACCACCATGCGTTATGCACATATCCGAGCGGACAGAATGCGGAACGCCATAAAAGACATGGAAAGGAAGAGCAAACATTGATAAAACTTTATTCCATCCAGCACGGATGAGATCGCGGCCCTGAATAGTTATTTTAAATAGATACCCCCTTATACGGTAGGGGTCGTTGGTTCAAACCCAATCGTGCCTACCAAACGAATCAAGTGGTTATTACGAAAGTCATAACCCATTTTGATTTTTATTTGATAACCTACTATGTTACCATAATTCCGTGACCGCTACCTTTTTGGGCTGTTCCGACCCCTGAATCCCATATTTTCAATCAGCACATCGGTAATAATTTTTTCGACTGCTGGAAAATCAAAAGATAACCCTCCTGCCGGATTTAACTTCATGAAATCAGTTCAAAAATATTCATAAATGACGACTACAGGTCAACAAAAACTACCATATTTATCTTTCCCTTGACTTTAGTTTAAAATTGTGGCTTTTTGATGACTATGGGTACTTTAAGTAAGACAAAAATAAACCGCCTCATCAATCAGTGGATCACCGGCACCCCCAGTGCCGTTTCCTATCTGGGTGCTTCTGGTTTCGGTCGTGATCTGCTCGTAAAGTATAAAAACAGCGGATGGCTGGAGCCGTTTGGCCGTGGCGCATACATACGCTACGGGGATAGGGTGGATTGGCCGGGTGCTCTTTATACACTTCAGACGCAACTTGCACTCCCTGTTCATGTCGGCGGAAAATCAGCCCTTGAACTGAAAGGATATGCCCATTACCTGCCGGTGAAACAGAACAGGGTTTTTCTGTACGGTCCGCGAGGACTGATATTGCCGTCCTGGTTTAAGGAAGATCGTTTCAGCGTTGAATTTGTTGTGACGCGAACAAATCTCTTCCCCGAGGATAGCCGGGAGGGATTTACCGATTTCAAGGACCGTGATTTTTCGGTCAGAATAGCGGCGCCGGAGCGCGCAGCCATGGAGATGCTTCATCTGACGCCCAAAGAAGTCGGATTCGAAGAAGCCCAATTGATTATGGAAAACCTGGTCACCCTTCGCCCGGATGTTGTCCAGGGGTTGTTGGTGGCATGTCGTTCCGTAAAGGTGAAAAGGCTGTTTCTTTATATGGCGGAAAGGCAGGAACACCCCTGGTTGTCGAAGCTGGATTTATCGAAAATAAATCTCGGGAAAGGGAAGCGGATGATCATACTGAACGGCCGGTTTGACGCGAAATACCAGATAACCGTTCCCGTCGATCGTGAAGGAATACCTGCATGATCGATTCCGTATACTTCAAACAGGCTGAACTGCTCCTGCGGATCATTCCATTAATCGACAGAGAAGCCGTCTTCGCCCTGAAAGGCGGGACGGCTATCAATTTCTTTGCCAGGGATCTTCCCCGTATCTCCGTCGATATTGACCTCGTGTATCTTCCCGTTGGCGAAAGGGATTTATCCCTTCGAGATATAAGCACCGCTCTAGTCCGCATATCTCGGGACATCGAGAGCAGGATTCCCGGAACGAAAGTCTTTTTCAAGAAAATCAAGGGGACCGATTTTTTGAGCGGGTTGTTTGTTCAGCGACAGGAGACGATGGTCAAGATCGAGCCGAATCTGGTCATACGGGGTTCCGTATATCCGCCTGAAAGAAGAGTCCTCTCCCCGAAAGCCGGCGATCACTTTGAGATTTCCGTGGAATGTCAAATCCTGTCGGAAGATGAATTATACGCAGGAAAAATCTGTGCTGCCCTGGATCGTCAGCACCCGCGGGATCTCTTCGATATCAGGATGCTTCTCAAATATGGAAATTTCAGCGCCGCCATGCGAAAGGCGTTTGTCGTTTACCTGATCAGCCATGACCGGCCCATGATAGAGGTTCTCAATCCGGGATTCGGAGATATCCGGCCTGTTTTTGAAACCGAATTTCAAGGCATGACTTTGGAAGAAGTCACATGCGAAGACCTGGAAAAGACCAGGGAAGAACTGGTTTCCATGATCGCAGGCGAACTGACCATTGATGAGAAACAATTCATTGTTTCCATCAAAGAAGGGATACCTCAGTGGGAACTGATCGGAATTGAAGGCGTCGAGAATCTGCCCGCCGTCAAGTGGAAGCTCTTGAATATCGGTCGAATGAACCCGTCAAAGCATAAGAAGGCAGTTCGCAAATTGAGGGATTACTTAGGGGAATAAGCGACCGCTTTATTTACTGAAAAATCCGAAAAGCCTGACCATCCTGGGCATTGTTCGGGAACATACGGCACAAAAACGAAACCGGGTTTTTAGCTATGTCCGTTATGTGGAAATCATGAATCTGGGCACGGAATTGCCCGGCATTTGAAATCAGCGGCTTTTCAGCCATTGAAAGCGCTTTCCTGCTGCCGACCAATACGCACAAATGTTTTGCTCTTGTTAATAACAAAACCGGAAGGAAAGCTGAAAATCGAGGCTTTTTCCCTCTTGACTTTACATTCTTATAAGAATATTCGTTAAGCGTAATTTCTCTTCTCAGTGCTCAGCAAACTCATCAACGTTCCCCCTTACCCTTCCGGAGCCCGTCATGAAAATGATGTATCGGATTAACCTTCTGGAGTCCGCCGTGAAAATGAGGTATCGGAAGGTGCCAATAATTTAGCCTCCATGGAGGTTACCATACCTCGGTGGGGGCTTACGTTTTTCGATACACGGAATATCTATTTTGACATATAAAATCCAAATATTCACCTGTATGTAAAAACGGAGGTAATAAATGGTTATCATAGGAATGACATCTTACCCCACGGAAAGTACAAAGGAGTTGGGCAAGCGTTTTACTGAGTTACCTGCGCTGCCTCCATTCCTTACCAGAAGAGGACCGTATGTCGGCAGTGAATTAGGGGCGGGTATCAAGACCATATCAATATTTGAGTGTGATCCATCCAAAATGGCAGAATCCGCTGAATTTTTAGGCAACTACTATGCACGTTTCATCGGAATACCCGGCTTTACATATTCCATTGGTACATGGTTTGAAATTCAAGAGGCCTTTAAAATGATTGGACTGGCTTAATACACGAAAATTTGGATATAAAGTGAAATAAATCTTCAAAAACGGAAGGCAGGGTTAGGGATGATCCTGCCTTTTTTTATTAAGTCTTTCAACCGGTAATCTTCACTCGTCAGCGTATTATAGGTGAAAACCTGTCGAATGACTGGAGGGATTTCAATCGCTCCCGGGAGCACTTGATAAGAGGAAAAACAGCTCTTGAACTGAAAGGCTACGCCCATTACCTGCCGGCGAAGCAGAAGAGGGTTTTTCTGTACGGTCCACGAGGACTGATATTACCGTCCTGGTTCAAGGAAGATCGTTTCGGCGTTAAATTTGTTGTGACGCGAACAAATCTCTTCCCCGTGGATAGCCGGGAGGGGTTTACTGATTTCAAAGCTTGTGATTTTTCGGTCATAATAGCGGCGCCGGAGCGCGCAGCCATGGAGATGCTTCATCTGGTGTCCAAAGAAGTCGGATTCGACGAAGCCCAGTTGATCATGGAAAACCTGGTCACCCTTCGCCCGGATGTTGTCCAGGCGTTGTTGGCGGCATGTCGCTCCGTAAAGGTGAAAAGGCTGTTTCTTTATATGGCGGAAAGGCAGGAGCATACCTGGTTTTCGAAGCTGGATTTATCGAAAATCGATCTCGGGAAAGGGAAGCGGATGATCATACCGAATGGCCGGTTTGACGCGAAATACCAGATAACTGTTCCCGTTGATCGTGTAGGAATACCTGCGTGATCGATTCTGTATATTTCAAACAAGCAGAATTGCGGTAGTGTCGGTATATAGTTGACTTGATTAGTAACCGGCCGTTTTATTGATGTTTTATAGTTTTATTTCTTGAATACAACCTGTTGATTTGTCATGTAATTACAGATTTATGTCAACGAAACACCTACACTACCCGAAAACCGACGTCTGGAAAAGCCAGAAGCTTTATTTTCGGGATAATGAATGGCAGGGCCGGGAAAAATAGCATGACAAAAAAAGCCGCTGCAGTTGGTTGGGGAGCGCGTTTTTAATTTGACCAATGAATGAAGATTCCATAAGATCATCACCTCATGAAAGCGATTTGAACTTTCTCTACAGCAGGGGTCTTCATACAACTGGATGAACGTTCGCAAAAAGACAACTATAGCTGGCCCGCTTACACCGACCGAAGCCATCCTTGAAAGCATTTCAGATGGTGTTTTCACGGTGGACCGGGAGTGGCGCATCACCTCGTTTAACCGGGCGGCCGAGAAGATTACCAAAACTTCACGCAGCGAGGCCATCGGCCGGTTCTGCTCGGAAGTGTTCCGCTCCAGTATGTGTGAAATCGAATGCGCGCTGCGGCGGACCCTGAAAAACCGCAAAGCGATCATCGGCCAGTCCGGGTACATCATTGACGCGGAAGGTACCCGCATTCCGGTCAGTGTTTCCACCGCAGTCCTTCGGGATGGTCAGGGACAGATTATCGGCGGAGCGGAGACTTTCCGGGATCTGAGCGAAGTCGAGGCCCTGCGCCAGGAGCTGGAGGGGCGCTTTCACATCGGGGATCTGTCAAGCCGGAGCCCCCTCATGCAGAAGGTATTCGACGTTCTTCCCGCCATTGCGGCCAGCCCCAGTACGGTGCTGATTTTAGGAGAAACCGGAACCGGCAAGGAACTGGTGGCAAAAACGATTCACGCATTGAGTCCCCAAAGCAAAAAACCCTTTATTGCCGTCAATTGCGGCGCTTTGCCGGATACCCTTCTGGAATCCGAACTCTTCGGATATAAGGCCGGGGCCTTTACCGGCGCTGGAAAGGACAAGCCGGGACGTTTTGCGATGGCCAAAAATGGAACCCTTTTTCTGGATGAAATCGGTGAAGTGAGCCCGGCGTTTCAGGTGCGGCTGCTGCGGGTGCTGCAGGATCGAACCTACGAGCCCCTGGGTGCGACCCAATCCGAAACCACCGGCGCCAGGATCATTGTTGCAACCAACAGGGACCTGGCCGAACGGGTGCGCCAGCATGCATTCCGTGAGGACTTGTATTATCGCGTGAATGTCATCCGCGTCGAACTGCCGCCGCTTCGCCGGCGAAAGGAAGACATTCCGCTGCTGGTGGAGCAATTTATCTCCCGGTTCAACCGGCTTCAGCAAAAAACCACCCGGGGGATTGCCCCCGAAGCGCTTTCCCTGCTAATGGCCCATGACTGGCCGGGAAACATCCGCGAGCTGGAAAACGCCATTGAACGCGCCTTTATCCTGTGCAACCAGGGGGTCATCGCCATCGAACATCTGCCGGAAGAGCTGTCGGCCCGTTACACGACACGGACATGTCATGCCGATATGCAGACATCCCGGGACCTGATGGAGGCCGAAGTTATTCGTAACGCCCTGGAGCAGGCGGATTTTAACCGTCTGGCCGCGGCCCGATCGCTCGGTATCCACAAGAGCACCCTGTTCCGGAAGATGAAGCGGATGGGTCTTTCCCTGCCGACACGGGATGGGCGAACCCGAACCCCGACATGACAGGTGAAGTGCCGGCCATCAGGCAAATGCCATGGAAGGCTCCCAGTGACCGTCTGATATGAGCTCGGATACGAACAATACTTAAAACAAGGGGTACGCATGAGCTGGGGACTTTCTTCCGCCGTCGAGGCGATTTTGGATAAAGGCGGCGATTTTACGGGCATCACCCGCGAGGAGGCCATGGTCCTGCTCGCTCTGGATCTTGATTCAAGGGAAGTCTACGCGCTGATGGAGACGGCCCATCGTATGTCCTGCCGGCAATTCAAAAACAAGTGCGAAAATCATCTTCATATCGGCATCAACGTGGCGCCCTGCCCTTACAATTGCTCCTTTTGTTCCCTGACGGCAAAAGCGGGCATTTTTTCGCACGCCATCGAGTTCAGCGAGGCAAGCATCCTGAAATGGGCTACGGATGCGGCATCCCAGGGCGCGGATGCCCTGAACATCATGACCACGGGGACGTTTTCATTCGAACGCCTGCTTGCCGTTGGACGACTGCTTAAAAAAGCCGTATCCACTCCCCTGGTCGCCAACACGCGGGATATCACCCACAAGGAAGGCGAGATGCTGATGGAAATCGGATTCGTGGGCGCTTATCACGCCGTCCGCCTGGCAGAGGGCAAGGACACGCCTTTTGACCGCGAAAAGCGCATCCGCACCATTTCCGTCATCAAGGATGTGGGGCTGCACTGGATGAACTGCGTGGAGCCGGTCGGCCCCGAGCACCGGCCCGAGGAAATCGCGGACCTGATGTTTCTTGCCAGGGATTATGGAGCGACTTACAGCGGCGTCATGCGCCGGATCAACTTTCCCGGATCTCCCATGACCGCCCACGGCATGATTACGGAGCGGGAAATGGCCCGCATGGTTGCCGTCAGCCGCCTGGTGATGGGTGATGTGCCCCGGGCCCATTGCACCCATGAGCCTCACACGGCATCGCTTATGGCGGGCGCCAATCTTTTTTTCCCGGAGGTGGGGGCAAGTCCCAGAGACGGTGAAGCGGACACCGGAAAAGGCCGGGGAAAGGATATCCAGGCATGCCGAAGTATTCAAATGGAAATGGGATGGAACCCGGATTTGCCGTCCAATTGCTTTGATGTAAAACCACCCATCACCCATTTCCCATAAAACGTCAGGATCAAGGAGACTCCCCATGAAGCGCCTTTTCATCCCGATACTGCTGATCCTCCTGGGATGGCCCGGAATTCTCCGGGCGTTGGAGTATCGCGTGGGCACCTGGAAAACAGCTCAAACCATTCAACCGTTTTTCTACGAGAAATATCTGCCGCAAGGCGATCGCCTGGCCCTCTTTACCTTTACAAATCCGGCGGATCAAAAAACAGCCCTTCTGGCCGGAAGCCTTGACATGTGCGGCACCACCCTCGCTCATGCCATTCAATCGGCGTCCATGGGCCAGCCCATTGTCGTGGTGGCGGCACTCTGCAATAAGGCGTCAGCGCTTGTGGTGAAGAAAGACGGACCGGTGATGACCGAGGGCGATCTGAGGGGAAAAAGAATCGGGTATGTGCCCGGCACCATGCACGAAATCCTTTTGCGGGAGACCTTGGCTCGAAACGGACTTTCCCCCGAAAAAGACGTGACACTCATCCGGGTGGATTTTTTCGATATGAACCTGGCGCTGGCCCGGGATGGCATCGACGCTTATTTATCCGGCGAACCTTTTCCCAGCCAGGCAGTGGATCAGGGTCTGGGCCGGATCCTCACCCATCCTTATTATGATCAATCTGTGGGAGCCATAAACGCCGGAATGCTCGTTACCCGGGGAATGATTGAAAAAGATCCGGGCCGGGTGACAGCCCTGGTAACAGCCCATGCGCTCTCCACCCGGTATCTCACGGAAAACCGATCTGTTTGGCTCGGGAAAGCTGCGGAATTCGGAACAGCCCTTCCGGTTCTTGAAAAAGCGACGTTAAATATTGAACTGTCCTGGGACATGGACGCGGACTTCATCCGAAAGGTTCAGGCCCTGGGAGAACGGATGCAGTCGTTGGGTCTCATTCGAAAACAACCGGATTACGCAGCCTTGATTGATCCCTCTTTTGTCCAGGCCGTCAAACGGAACCTGGAAGTGAAATGAACGGCCGGCCGAAGCCTTATCAATTGCTGCCGTGGATCATTCCGGGGGTTTTTCTCTTGGCCTGGTTGATGGTGAGCGAAACCGGGCAGGTTCCCGGATACCTTCTTCCTCATCCCAAAGATATCGGCGAGGCGGGATACACGTATATCTTTGGCCTTGTGGGCGACGGCCCTTATGCTGGCAGATTCCTTACCGATGCGGCTGCAAGCCTTTTGCGGGTGGCGATGGGGTTTTCCCTGGCCGCTTCCGTGGGGGTCCCCCTTGGCATTCTTACCGGCCGCCTCGACTGGGTGGAAAAACTGTTTTCCGCATCGGTCAACGGCATCCGGGCTGTTCCCGGCATCAGTTGGCTGCCCCTTTCCCTGGTCTGGTTCGGCATCGGCATGAAAACCACCGTGTTTCTGATCTCCCTTGCCGCCTTTTTCCCCATCTATCTGAACGCCGCGGCCGGTGCCCGCGCCGTGCCCCCCATTCTGCTCCAGACGGGTGCCATGATGGGCGTGGGCCGGATTCGAGGAACCTTCGCCATCCTGATCCCGGGCGCCATGTCCCATCTCATGGCCGGGCTGCGCCTGGGTCTGGGCGTTTCCTGGGCCTATCTGGTTCTCGGGGAATTGACCGGCGTCTCCAGGGGTCTGGGAGCCGTCATCATGGATGCCCGCATGTCGGGTCAAATCGATGTCATCATCGTCGGCATTGCGCTGATCGCATTTCTCGGGCAATCGAGCGATTATCTGTTAAGGTCCCTGCTCCGGATGCTTTTTAAAAGCGCAAGGCGGGCTCCGTGAGTACCCGACTCAAACTCGTCTCGGCTCAGCCGGCCCTGCCGGAGGCGGTTCTTGAAGTTCAGGGGCTTTCCAAAATATTCCGCGTCAATCAGACCACTTTTCACGCCCTTGAAAACATCCGCTTTCAAGCGGGCACGGGCGAATTGATCTGCGTATTGGGTCCGAGCGGCTGCGGAAAAACGACGCTTCTTAAAATTCTTTCAGGCTTTATTCCCCCCAGCGCCGGGCAGGTAACCTTAAACGGCCTTCCGGTCTTCAGGCCGGGGCCGGACAGATGCGTCGTTTTTCAGGAAGATGCTCTCTTTCCTTGGCTTACGGTGGCGGAAAACATCGCTTTCGGATTGAAGGGCAGAGGGCTCGGCAGTCAATCCGTGCGTCAGGAAACAGAACGGTTTTTGTCTTTGGTGAACCTTGAGGCGTTCCGCGATTACCTGCCCAGGGAGATTTCCGGGGGTATGAAACAGCGGGTGGCCCTGGCCCGTGTGCTGATTTTAAATCCCAAGGTGCTCCTGATGGATGAGCCTTTTGCCGCCCTTGACGCACAAACCCGCGAAGAGATGCAGAATTTTCTGTTGGCTTTGTGGAAAAAACTTTCCCACACCATTTTGTTTGTCACGCACGATGTGACCGAGGCGGTCACCCTGGCGGACCGGATACTGGTAATGGAAAAGAATCCCGGCCGGATCAGCCACGAAATCGCAGTGCCCCTGAAGCGACCCCGAATGCGGGAAACCGACGCCTTTCACCATCATTGTAAACACCTGTATGCGCTGCTCCGAACGGAAAAGGCAGGGTAGTCGTATCCGCTTTCAATTCTGTTTTTTCAATCGTTAAAAAACGATTGCAGGTCTTAGGCGTCGATTCACTTATTCCTTCGAGTCAAGTCTTGAACCCGCCATAGCGGCAAAACCGGGCTTATCGCAAGAACAGGTCTGTTGCCCGTGATCGCAGCAACCACAGAGTGAGGACAAGTCAGAGCCAATTTCGGCTTCGGCCAGATGCCACCATAATGGATTTATGAGCGGATTCGGAATGTCGCCGGAATGCCGGGTACCGGGGTCCAACCGGGATTCGCACAGAATTTCTTCCCCTTCGTCAATCTCAGGAAACCATTGATTGGGTTCATCCGTGGGATTTTCGGCAAATACAAGACTCGCGCTGAAAACCCGGCTTTTTGAACAGGGTCTCATGGTGATGGTTTCATCGCCCATGAGGGCATGCTCGAAGCCCGGCAGACGACTCAGCCGGAACCACTGCGGAGCCAGGCGAAAGGAAAATGCATATAGTGAAATCAGACTGTCAAACAGCGGATATCCCATCTCCCATCCAGGGACGCTTCGCAGCAAGCTGGCATCGGTATGCGCCATATCCGTGGCAGGTGCGCTGCCGGTATCACAGGTCTTGACCAGACGAATAGTATCCAGACTTTCAAGGGTAAATACGGTGATCCTGTTTTGTGGATACGATGTCACCATGAGGCTGGCGATATTGAAAAAAGAGGTAGGAATTTCCGGCCTTGCCTCATAAACCGGCGTGTGGGTCCGGTCGAATCGGGAACTTTTTAGAAACTGCTGTTCCGCCGCAGAGAAGCTTTCAAACACGACGTGTTGCGGATAGGGGAAACATTTCACCACAAACAGACCCTGATGGAAATCGTGGGTGCCGGCTTTACCCCCTGTACTGTGTTCCAGGACCAGGGCATAGGGCCCTGGTTTTTCCGAAATCCAGATGTACCACTCCGGTTGGCGGCCCCAGACCTGGCTCACGCCGGTGATGCCGGACAATCTTTTCACGGTTTCGGCCCAGGATGCCCGAACCATCAGATTATCGATGAATGTCCGGAAATAATGCTCCCTATCGATGGCCGTATCCTCCCTTTTTGAGAAAGAGGTCTTTGACGATATCGTTTTTCTCCCGGCCGTCAACAGCAATCCCTTCCCTGCGGGCCGTTTCCAGTAATATGTCATCCGGATAGGCCAAGGTCAATGCGTAGCTGGATTCATAGTCAGAAAAAAAAGCGTCAAAGTTTTCCCTGTCTTTGGCTTCCCGAACTCCCTGCTGAAATGCCGCCCAGGCATCACCAGCGATTTTTGGCAGGGATCGGGTTAAAAAGTGCCTGCGGCTTCCATCCATGGGTCATTTCCTCGGTTGTTTTGTCAGGGGCCATCCTTCAAAAAAATCCATCTGGATCATGATGACCGAAACAAACATAAAAGTCCATACCAGAGGCGTATCTCCGGGTTGGCCAAATCCGGGAACCTTGGCCAGAACCAGTGTGGCCAGATTCGAGTAGTAAAAGGCATAAAAGCCAATACCACCGGCTATTGCCAATACGGTGCGAATGGCTCCTCTCTGCCAGATTCCACCGATATTTGGAAAATTGTTGAAATAAGATTTAAGGATGAATGCAGCCAGAATAAAAAAGCCGCCGATCTCGCCGGCGTGGATGTACCGGAAATCCGGGCCGTCTGTATACTGCCCGCCGACAAAAGGTTCACCCCAAACCTGGTTCATGATTCGGGTCAGAATGTACATAAGTACGATTCCGAGAATGGATGACGCAATAAAGACAAGGATTCCTTTCCAGAAAGCACCTCCTGTCCTGCCGGCGATCCGGGCAAAGGGTTTGTTTTCCCAGAGCAAATCGAAGGCGATCAGCCAGAACAGGGCGCAAAGGGCCAACCCCAGACTGAAAAAAGCGCTGCCGGTGCCGGCGAATTCATCCCACCAGGGAGCTACGCCGGCTTTGGTCTGGGCCGGATAAAACAGATAGCAGATATGGGGATGAAACAATATTGAAAAAAATAGGGTAGCAAAAAAGAAGATCGTGAAAAACCGTGACCAGGCGGCCACACCGCGGTGATCTTCTTTCCAGGGCCAACTGCTGAATCCGGTTTTCCAGAACAGGGTCATCCAGATGAATGCAGTCAAATAATACACGATGGCCGTACAGGCATTTTCCCGTGCCACAAAAAATTCCGCACCGACGCCGCCGCCAGCGATAATGGACTGCGGACTGAAATAGGCCACCCCGAATTTGCCGATAAATCCCCAGAAAATGGCGTAAAATACAAATACCGTAAGCGCGATGGCGGTAACCGTCAGATAAATTCCTCTTCCCACACGCGATTGAACCGATTCTCGAGCCTGGAAGGGATAAAAATCGGCGATGGTGTTGATGATAAGGATCGATGTGACAAACGTTACCACCAGTGCAAACCCGTACATTGGCGTATATAGCTTCAATACCGTATTGGGATTCATGAAGACGTACCAGAGAAGCCACACCAGAAAAAAGACTGCTATGGCATTGATCAATCCAGACAAATAATTAAACGGCAGGCCGTTTTCCTGTGTTTTTGCCATTTTTTCTTCCCCTTTCCAGTATCTGAACATTCCACCGATTTAAGCGGCCGTCGGGTTTTCAAATTGGATCATCGTTAACGTGAAAATTGGATTTAGACTTTGGCAGTTGGATCGTAGCTCGGCACTTCAATGTCGGGGCTTTTCGTTCCCACGCTCCGGCGTGGGAACGAATGCCGGCCTTCGGTCCGCAAACTATTTTTAAAAAATCACTGCATCTCCATTCGTCAGAAACACATTGGATGCCTTCGCAACCGCGGATTGGCGTTTGTAACTTTTGTATTTGTCGGTTCCCTTGACAATGGGAATGCCGGCTTCCGTTGCCTTTTCAGCAAAGATCCAACCGGTGCAGTGGTTGCATGCGACCTTTTTCAAACCAAAGGACTTGACACCCTTGATGATGTCGTCGAACTTGGGCTCCCAGGTTTCAAAAAGGCTGATGTGCAGTCCGCCATAACAGCCGTATGGTTGATAGTTTTCAACGTTATTTTTCGCCCAGGACAGAAGGGAGAGGATGCCGGGATGACAGCAGCCGGTGACAGTGACAATGCCCTTGTCCTTGACGTTAAAATATAGAATGCTTTCTCCCCTGACCCGCAGCAGAATAGGAACATCGAACATTCTTAAAGCCACACCCGGCATCAGCGAATAAATACCCGTGCCTTTTTCGCCATCCGGATCACAGAATATCAGCTTACCTTTGTGAGGGAAGTCGTTCTTACAGATCATGACGTCTTTTCCGTCTGCGGTCTTGGCGGTAAGCTTGCCACCCTGCATCAACTGCATGTCTTCGGGATAATAGGTTTTGGGCGCATAAATCGTGATATCCTGCTTGTGCTTGAGAGTGGATTCAATCCCCCACATGTGATCAAGATGCCAGTGGGAAATCACCATAAATTCGATCTCGCCGCTTTTCAGCATGGCCGGAATGTTGTTCATCTCCCAGATGTAGTCCATCCACTCATTATTCCAGCCGGTATCCAGAAGAAATTTTCTTTCCTTTCCGTCCAACTGGGTGACGGTGATGAGCGCCGCATACCCGCCGGCATTGTCCCACACCCAGGGAATGGCATATTGACTGGTCATTGCACCGCCGTAGTCGGTCATATCCTTTTTCAACTGATCGTTATTAAACCAGCTCGTTTCCGAAAGCACGTCAACCTTGAGGCTCTTGATTTCCCCCATATCCACTTTACCTGCAGCACCGGCATTCGAGAGCAGTGTGCCGGTGGATCCAGAAATCACCGCCATTGTGCCCGTAGCCGCCAACGATTTTAAAAAGTCCCTGCGCTTCATGATTCCTCCTTGTTGTATTAACCTGCGTCTTTTTCGATTCCCCTTCTCAAATCGAAAAGAAGATCGGTGATGACCTCGCCCTCTTCAGGGGTCAATTTCAATCCATATCCATGCATAAGGTTAACCACCACGTGCCATTCGTCCCGGGTACGCCCCGGCTTTTCCGGATCTGCCACCGAGTCATGGCATCCCAAGCATCGCTTTTGATAAATCTGAAATGCCTTGATATGTTCGCTGCGTTTTTTATCTTTCTTGCCTTCCATGGCGTCCCCGCTTCCCCCGAAGACAAGGCAAAACCCCGTAATGCAGGCTACAACAGCCAACATCAGCCAATGCGTCCTTTTTGTAATGAACATTTTGGTTTTCACTCAGCCCTCCTTTCGATGTAGATGTTTTGGTTGAAAGCATAGCCGGGACGCGGAACAGTCCCGGTATGATCACGGACCCCAGAGCCGGATCAGCCGTTTGCCTTCCCTGAGCTCAGCCCGGATTTTTTCCATATGACGCAGGGTGGCGAGTTCGCGCTCCAGAACCGTCACACTGATTTGAAGTTGCGCCGAGAGCCTTCCGGGTTCCGTGGGGCCTTCCTTGCGCAGCAACGCCAGAATCTGCTGTTGAACCGGGTTCAGTTCGGATTCATGGCCTTGATTTTTAGCAAACGACTTTGCGCTGTATACGGCCCAGGGTTCGCACGCCTTTGCCGGAGAAAGAAGGTCCATGCTGCAATCCTCGCAAAGAATCTGACCGTGAAGTTTTCTCTCTTCCCCCTCGACGATGTCGATTTTACATTTTTCACATTGCATGATGCGTTCCTCCAAGATGTTCCTCTCACAGCCCCAGATGCCGGGCCAGATCTTCCCAGCTCTTTTTGACTGCTGCCGCGCCTTCGGAATGTGGATCATACTCAATGATTGTCTTACCCTGAACCATTGCCTTTGTAAAGACCGGATCAAAAGGGATCCGGCCCATGACGGTCATGTTTTTTTCTTTCGCATAAGCCTCGATGGCCTGTCCCATCTCGGGATTGAGGTCATACTTATTGACACAGACCATGGCCGGGACCCTGAAGAAGGCGGCCAGCTCCGCCACCCGCTCCATGTCGTGCCTGCCCGAAACCGTGGGCTCGGTCACGATGAGCGCTGCCGTAGCCCCGCCAAGGGAGGCGATTACCGGACAACCGATCCCCGGAGGACCGTCCGTTAAGAGCAGATCCAGGTTTTTCTTCCCGGCAAGCAATTTGCCCTGCTGCCGGACAAGGCTGACAAGCTTGCCCGAATTTTCCTCGGCAATGCCCAGTCTTGCATGCGCCATGGGTCCGAACCGCGTATCGGAAAGAAACCACTCGCCGCATGTATCCTGAGGAAACGCGATGGCCTTCTCTGGGCAAAAATAATAGCAGACCCCGCACCCTTCGCATGCAATGGGATCCACAATAAACGCTTCGCTGATGGCGTTCCATTTGCACAATTCCCGGCACAGGCCGCATTGCGTACACGGGTCCGGGTTGATTACCGCCGTATGGCCGGATTCAAAATCATGACGCTCAACAATCCGGGGATCCATAATCAGATGAAGGTCCGCTGCGTCCACATCCGCGTCACAGAGCACCATCCCCTTTGCCAGGGAAGCGAAAGCGGCAAGCAGGCTTGTTTTACCGGTCCCGCCTTTACCGCTGATAATGATCAGTTCTTTCATAAGACGTCTCTTTTCCTTGATTCTTGGGGGTTATTCCGGCCTGGGTGTTTGAGAGATGATTTCTGCAATCCGATGGTACAGGTTCAGGAATTTTTCTTTCCATTCGGGCATCCCTTCCACGAGCATTTCGCCCCGCGAATAGGCTTCCGCAATTTTACGATCAAACGGGATTTCCATTAAAATGGGCATTCCCTGGCCCTTTGCATACTCCCGGACGCGATTATCGCCCATGTCCGAGCGGTTGATGACCAGGCCGCAGGGAATATCGAGGATTTTAACCGCCCCAACGGCAAGTTTAAGATCGTGCAGGCCGAAAGGCGTGGGTTCGGTCACCAGGAGAACAAAGTCCGCCCCTTTCATGGCGGTGATAACAGGGCACGAAGTACCGGGAGGAGCGTCGATAAGGGTCAGGGCACCGGGCCTTGCGTATTCCCGTACTTTCCGGATCAGCGGAGGAGACATGGCCTCGCCGACCCGCAGTTTCCCATGAACAAATTCCAGCCCGTTTCGGCTGCCCCGTTCGACGACGCCGATTTCGCGGCCCGTCTCCGTGATGGCCTTTTCCGGACAGACACGCATGCAGCCGCCGCAACTATGGCAGAGTTCAGGGAAAGGCAGGACGGTTTTGCCCATGATGACAATCGCCTTGAACTGGCAGATATCCCGGCACTTGCCGCAAAGGGTACACTTTTTCATATCCACTTCGGGAACCGATGTGTTTATGGTTTTTGTTTCATGAATTTCGGGCCGGATGAAGAGGTAAGCATTGGGCTCCTCCACATCGCAGTCCAAAAGCTGAACATCGCCCCCAAGAGAAACGGCCAGGTTCGTGGCGATCGTTGTCTTGCCCGTACCGCCCTTTCCACTCGCTATACTGATAATCATCATGACTCCTTGCTTGATTTATCCGTGGCATCTTCTTTACCGGCCCCCTGGCCGCGGCCCCGCCCAGCCCCGGATCCCGGACCGGTGCCGTCTTTAGGTCCTCTTCGACAACCGGGGCCTTTTTGTTTTTGCCCTTTTCCGCCTCCCTGTCCTGATTGTGACCCCTGGTTCTTTGGGCCGGTTCCGTCTCTATTTGGCATGATATGACCCTCCTTTTGTCCATGGACGACGTTTGCGCCCGATTGGCAGGATTGGCTCCAGATCGGCCCGGAAAAATTGAATCTCCGGAAAGATACTTGTTCGGCAATGACAGCTCTCAAACGCTGGGCGCCTCCTGGCTCTTGACACTTGACATCAAGCATTTATCATGCCAGCGCCGAATATATTTATAATATGCTGAATTTTATGTTTAATAAGATATATGGCAAATTGTCGGTTATCATATCGTCGCAAACTTGCAACCATACACGAACGGCAGTGTTTGGATATTGCGACTCAAAGCGATTAGAAAAGCCGTGCATCGTTCCGCCGATCCTTACCCGATAAACTGCCTGCATGCGCTGACGGACCGATAAAATATCAGTCGCAATAATGCTACTTGTTCAATCTATAAGAGTAGCAGCATCGCGACTGAATCCCATCTTCCTCCCTGCAGCATTATCTCTTTATATCAATGAATATCATCTGGTTATGTCTTTATTTTAATTAAATGTTGATTTGGCACTATATTTGCTGAGTCCATTTCATAGACTCATAAACTCAGGTGGATACAGATGAAAGCGGCTTTTGCAGTCTGGAACAAACGAATCGCCCCGGTATTTGATGTGGCCAGAGAGATCCGGCTGGTTGAGGCTGAATCCGGGCGCATCGTCCGTGAAAGGGATGAAAAACTGCCTGCAAATTCGGGTTCTGAAACAGGTCGCTGCCTGATTGGGCTCGGCGTTGACACGCTGGTTTGCGGGGCCATTTCCCGGCTCATGCTGTCCCAGATAGCGGCTTATGATATTCGCGTGGTCTCTTTTGTCGCAGGAGATCTTAGCGAAATCATTCAGGCATGGCTCTCCGGCGATTTTAGAAAAGAGGCATTTACCATGCCGGGATGCCGCGGAGGCCGGTTGTCCGGAATGGATTCATTGGAAAAGAAGGTACATCGTGCAAACAGACATGGCGGTTGCATGAATCCGCGTGGCGGCCAGGGCGTCGGCCGCGCGACGATCACCGCTTTCGGGCTCAAAAAGGAGCATGTTATGGTAAAAATTGCAGTTAGTTGTGAAGAACCCGGCCTGGATTCTCAGGTCGATCCCCGGTTTGGCCGTGCCGCCGGATTTTGTATCGTCGATCCGGACACCCTTGAATCCAAGTTTGTCGATAACGGATCTTCACAGGCCATGGCACAGGGAGCCGGCATACAGGCGGCTGAGACAGTTTGCCGATCCGGAGCCAACGTGGTTCTGACCGGTTCTGTCGGACCCAAGGCATTCCGGGCGTTGTCCGCCGCAGGCATTCAAGTCGGCCAGAATCTGGAGAACATGACGGTCCGTCAGGCCATTGCCAAATTCAAGGCAGGCGAGGTGGATATGGCCTCAAAGCCCAACAGTATGGGTCATGGCGCATAAAAAGCGCTTTGCCTGAATCGAACAGATTCAAGTTATGAAGAAAATACGTTTGTTATTTCATGCAGGCCGATCAGGCCTGAAAACAAAGACAACTGAAACGCATCATAAAGGAGAATGAATTGTGAATACTTTAATCGCTATCCCTTCCTCGGCGCCGGGTGGACTTGACGCGCCGCTGGGCGCACATTTTGGTCACTGTGACCTCTATACGCTGGTTACCGTGGAAGACAACACCGTCAAGAAAGTCGATGTAATCCCCAATGTTCCGCATCAACAGGGTGGATGCATGGCGCCTGTCCAGTATCTGGCCGGTAAAGGCGCCGCCAAACTGATCGCCGGCGGCATGGGGTTTCGCCCGCTCATGGGGTTTAACCAGGTGGGAATTGAGGTTTATTTCGGCGGAAACTTCCTGACCGTTGGAAATGCCGTGCAGGCGCTGCTTGAAGGCAAGCTTCCGCAATTTTCTCAGGAACACACCTGCGGCGGTGGTGCGCATTAACAGCGAGGCGCGATGATGGCAAGAGAGAGCAAGCTTCCTGAAAAGGGGCATGACCATCCGCCCCATCTGCTTGACGAGCGGTTTTACGTGCATGCCAATCAACCCCGGAATATGGGGGCCATACCGAAAGCAGAGGGAAAGGCAACCGGAGTAGGCGTCTGCGGGGATTCCATTGAAATTTCCCTGTCGATTCTAAATCAGGCGATCGTAAATATCGGTCAGATTCCCCATGGCTGTATCTATACGGTCGCCTGCGGCAGCGCCGTGAGCCGATTGGTCAGCGGCAAAAGCCTGGAAGATGCTTTGGGCGTGACGCCTGAGGATGTGGCAACGGAACTGGGCGGTTTGCCCGAAGACCACATGCATTGCGCATCCCTGGCGGTGAATACGCTGGGTGAAGCCATCGACGATTATTATCGGAAAGAATGGGGAAATTCAGATAAAAATACGCGATAATCGGTCCCGAATGCCGATTGTGGGCGGGAAGTCGGAATCCTCCGATTTTCCGCCTTTATTCAGGAGATATACCAATGCCGATTTATGATATTGAATGCCGGTCATGTGGCAAAAACAGTGAAGTGCTGGCGATCAGCAGCAATGATCCTTTGACCTGCCCGGGCTGCGGAAGCGCTCTGACAAACCGGCTGATGTCCACCACGAGTTCTCTGACCGGCCGGAACACTAAAGATATGCCGGGGCCAAAAGATACGGCCTGCTGCGGGAGCACCCCCTCTCAGGCGCATTGCGCCGGACCGGGTTCCTGCTGCGGCAAAATGGGATGATCACAGGTCCGGCGGAATTCCGTTAAACTTACATCCCAAGGAGAAATGAT
>Ga0268283_1000623_pt1 | contig 21175 bp, 12 predicted proteins | sample saktaG_13_FD_190140 | JGI IMG/M metagenome (GOLD analysis project Ga0268283, IMG submission 190140) | Saline water microbial communities from Sakinaw Lake, British Columbia, Canada - sak_2013_06_06_36m | ecosystem: Environmental > Aquatic > Non-marine Saline and Alkaline > Saline ... | reverse complement strand
ACGACTGTTGACGAAAGAGGCATGGCAACCGCGACGCTGATCGCCGGCCTGACACCGGGAACCGCCACCATCACCTGTACTTCCGGCAGCGTTTCCGCAATCATCAGAATTGAAATCAGGTCTTTTTAAGTTCTTCCTATTACTTTTCCGGTGAGGGACGGCCCTTCAGGGCCGTTCTGTGAAATATTCCGTGTGCAGGATTACGGAGGAAACAATGAGAACAAATAATAATAAACTGATAAACGGGCTGCTTGTTCTGTTATGCATGCTGTCCGTGCAGATGGCGGCACCGCGGCTGTCGATGGCCGGATACAATATGACGATATCGGCTGCTCCGCCATCCGTTCCGGCCGATGGATCCACACCTTCAGTTATAACGGCCATTATTACTCAATATGTTAGTAGTAGTGGAGGAGGACCGGTTTCCGGGGCAGAGCTGAAGTTTGAAATAGCATCAGGGCCTGGTTTTTTGCAAAGCACTCCTTATGTTGCATATACAGATCTGGATGGAAAAGCGACTGTACGTATTTATTCCAATACCCCTGGAACTGCAACGGTCACCTGTACGGCGGCATCACTTAGTTTGTCCGGAAATGTTTACATCAGTTTCACGGCCGTACCCGAACCCACGCCCACGCCAGACCCATCCTATCCATACACCATCGCATTGACGGTTACGCCTCCGTCAGTTCCCGCAGACAATCTGAGTACTTCCGAAATTTCGGCGCAGTTATACGACCAGTATGGCAAGTCGATGGCGTACCCGGGTGTCTGGGTGGTTTTTACCACCACCACTGCTTCTGCGCTTTTTTCGAACAATCAGCCGACGATAACGGCTTCCACGAACGGCAGCGGGACGGCGACGGCGCTTTTGCATTCTTCGGTGGTGGGTCCGGCGGATGTCCGAGCCAGTTGCTCCGGCTGCGCCGGATTGACAACGAATCTTCCTCCTGTTTACGTCAATTTTACCGGGTCCGGTCCAACAGCCGATATTCTGCTGTCTGCCAATCCGGGATCCAATCCGGCTGACAGCCAGTCTGCTTCAACGATAACGGCAACGTTATATGACGGTTTCGGGCAAACGGTAACCAGCGGCATCAAGGTGACATTTGCAACGACCCTCGGAAAATTTACCAACAATGGGGTATCGATTGACGCTTACACGAATTCCCTGGGAATTGCCACGGCGTTCGTATCTTCCGGATCCATCGGTATTGCACAGATCAGCGCCAGCTCGAACGGCGTCACCCGCTACGTCAACGTCTCATTTACCGGGGTGGGTCCGCCGGCATACATCTCCCTGGTTGCAGTTCCCAACTGGATACCGGCGGACGGACATACCTATACGGCCATAACCGCCATCATCCAGGACAGCGCCGGGCAACCGGTTGCCGCGGGAACTGCCGTGACATTTACCACCACGCTGGGGGTGTTTGAAAATGGAAAAACCACTTATGTGGCTGCAACGCCGGATGATACGGGAACGCTAACGGTTTATCTGAGAGCGACAAGCGCCGGCGCCACCGGAACCGCCGTGATAACCTGCACGTCGGGCAGTGCTTCGCAATCCCTTAGCGTGAGTTTCGTACAACTGGAATATGAGACAGAGCCCAACAACGACATGGCCCATGCGGATGTGGCCTGTTTCAACAGCGTGTATTTAGCCCAGCTTTTTTCACCCTACGAGGAAGACTGGTACACGTTTACCATTACGACGCCCAGCCGGATCGGCATCAATTTCATCACCACGGCCATTCCCGTGATTGCGGGGGACTGTGTCGACTCAACGACCGTCGGAACCTACCGGGTGGATATCCGGGACGGGGACAATAATGTCCTGATGTCCTACCAGAATGTGGATTGCTCCTTGGATAACGGCATATGGGAAACCGGCGTGGTTCCTTCAGGCAAATATTATATTGTGGTTTTCTGCCCCAGATTGCCGGATAATTCCCACTACCTGTCATCTGTGTATTATCTGGCCGTGTTCGACAATTTCTATCTTCCCTGCGGCAAAAGCGATAAACTGACAAATGCCGCATCCCTGTCCCCGGATGCTTCGGCTTATCAATTGCATGTGCCGATCATTGATCCGGCCCCCTATTTCTGGGCTGATTTGCAGTATGATCCGATTCCGGGCACAAGCCAGATGTTCAGGGTGACAGATTACGGATTGCTGGCGAACCTCGATGCCTACCGGGCCTGCAACCTCTCAACCCTGTCCCTGGTTGACGGCAATTATGTCCTGCATATTCCGATGGTGGTCTTCGATGGCGTATCCTATCGGGTTGACCTGACGTATGTACCGACGACGGACGGGCAGATCTGGTTTATGCTCAGCGGGGTTTGGTTAAACTAAACGTGACAGCTTCGTAAAAAGTCCGGATGCTGTGTTGCGCTGCATCCTTCGTCATTGCGGCGTACCCAAAAGTACGGCAGGCTGCCCAATTGAAATGATACTTCCGATCCATGCCAGTCTATGAATATACGGCCCTGGATGATAAGGGCAACACCCGATCGGGTATTGTCGATGCGGACAGTCCGGCCGGCGCCAGGCAAAAGCTTCGCGCAGCCGGAAACTATCCGGTGGCTGTCAAGGAATCCGTCAGCCTGTCCGGCCGGCGATCCACCCAGTTTTTCAAGCGATTCCGTCGCGTCAGGAATTCAGAGCTTGCGATCATGACCCGCCAACTGGGAACCCTGATGACTGCGGGGTTCCCCCTGGTCGCTGCCCTGGATGCCTTGATTCCACAGACCCGATCCCCCCAGCTTAAAAATCAACTGACCCGGATCAAGGACGCCATTGTCGGCGGAAGCAGTTTTTCACAAGCGCTTGCAATGGATTCGAATACATTCTCGCCCCTTTACATCAACATGATCCAGGCCGGTGAATCCTCCGGGACCATGGAGCTGGTTCTGGACCGACTGGCGGAGATGATTGAAAAACAGCAGCAGATAACGCAGCGGGTAACATCCGCCATGACTTACCCGGTATTCATGACCTTGATCGGCGCCGGAATTCTGCTGTTTCTGATTTCCTATATCGTCCCGACGATTGCAGGCCTGTTTGCCGACATGAAACAGGTTCTGCCCGCTCCAACCCGGATGCTGATTGCCGCCAGCCAGATTCTGAAACGCTGGTGGTGGGGTATCCCCATTGCGATTGCCTGTGTTATCCTCAGTATCCAGCGCGTTCGAAACACGATATCCGGAAGACATGCCATTGACAGGGGGCTGCTGTCTTTGCCGGTCGTGGGGGAATTTCTGCGCAAACTTTCAGCAGCCAGACTGGCCCGGACCCTGGGGCTGCTTCTGGAAAACGGGGTTTCACTGCTTGCGGCCCTGGATATTGTCAAAAACATCGCAGGGAACGTACTCATTGCCGATGCCGTTGAAGCGGCTGCAAACAAGGTTCGGCAGGGCCAGGGGCTGGCCGGATCGCTGGATGCGACCCGCCAGTTTCCGGCGCTGTTTATTCAGATGATTCAGGTCGGAGAGCAAAGCGGGGCGTTGGAGAGCCTGCTGAAAAAGGTGGCCGATCTTTTCGAAAACGAGGTCGAGACCGCGCTGATGCGCATGGCCTCGCTTCTGGAGCCGGTCATGATTCTGATCATGGGCGTGATGGTGGGGTTTATCGTGCTGTCGATCTGCCTGCCGATCTTTGAAATGAACCAGCTTATCCGCTGACTTGTTTCATCCCGATAATTCCCCTTCTGCCCAGTTCCCGCAGAAACTGGATCACGCTGATTTCGGCCTCTTTGTGATAGAGTTGATGAAGCCCCGCAAATGCATCGATGATTTCCATTACCGTTGATTCGCCGTCCACCCGTTCCCATACCCCGGTGCCCAGAATATCCAGTTGAAGTTTTCGCACGCGCCGTAATTCCGGCTCCTTTTTCATCCGCCGCAGAATGCCTGCAAACCAGGGCTTGAGGGTTTCCGGATAGGACAGAAGCATTTCGCCGGAATCCAGGCGGGTCTCCAAAACCAGGGGATTGCGGACAGGGATGCAGCAAAGGGCATCGGTACGGCTAAGCTGCGGTGGTTTCATAGTCGGCGACGATCTGATCGAACAGGTTGGCATCCACCGGCTCTCTGCTTTCCGACCGGATTGCCAGAATGCGGTTGGTTTCAGTGACATGGCGGATAAGCAACCGGTGATGCAGGAATCGGGTTGAAAGAAATGCGGCAATCCGGGCCGGCAGGCTGCAAGAAGGCGATATTTCCCACTCCATCCTGTTGGCGTCTCCAATCGTTTCAGATGTACTGCCGGGATAAAACGGCAGTGATCCGGCAAAATCCGGCAACTTTCTTCCGGCAAGCAGCACGGAAGCCGGGCTCCAGCGGTAGAGGCTCATTTTAAGCCCTTTTGTGAAAAAATCCATTGCCATGTAACCCGGAGAGAATTGATAGGATCTGATCTGAAACGTGGCCGGAAGGATTGCGCGGACATCGAAAACCGCCCACAGCCGGCGGCCGTTCTCAGCGTGGTCCCTGAAGGTTGACAAGAGTCTGGAAACCAGTACGTGAAACTGGTCCGTATCTTCGCTGCTGCCCGGATAAAATTGGAACAGGGAGGCCCTGTTGCAGGAAGTGCAGGAAACGACAAGCGCGTTTCCTGCCGGATTTTTCCAGGAAAGGCCGCTGGCCTCATGGGTGGGCAGCGCATCCAGCCAGCGTTGCGGGGGATTCCAGTCATCGACGGACAGACCCGGTTTCCTGCGGCCAAGAGATCTCCTGGCGGCTTGCAACTGCTTCAGATGGCGGTGTCGTGATGGTGTTTGGCAAGGGCTTCCCCAGGAAATTTCCATCCTGGGGTCGGTCCGTGTCCCCAGCATCAGATAATTCCGGCCGAGGGTGGCGATTTCCCAGCAGGAAGGTTTCTGGAACGCAATGCCATTCCAGGCGAGTTCCTCCCACCGGGCCATGTCTGATGTTTCGTCCATTAGACAGGAAATTCCCGGGCGGGATCAGCGGGGAACCAGCAGGTCCCAGTCCAGTTGGACAGCTGTTTTTTCTGACTGAGGTTCACGGACCTCCGGATGCGATTTTTCATAGCATTGACGTTCCCTGTCCACGGCATCGATCAGGGTCAGCTTGATGGAATTGCCGATTTTTTCATCCGTGTCCTGCCTGTTGTGCTGAAGGATGAGACTGATGTGGTTTTTGGACTTGTCCACAAACGACCATTTCCAGGCAATGACAATGTGGAAAGGATCGCCGCGCCATTCGTCGGGTTTTCCGTATTTTTTCTGAATCCGGGCCAGCAGGTTGTCATAAAACTCCCTGCTGGAATCGGCGTATTTGAGCTTGATGCGAAGGACTTTTCCCGGAGCGGTGCAGGTTCCGTAAGCAATCAGTCCGTTTGCCAGCAAGTCGGTTTGTTTGATTTGAACTTCGGAGATGGATTCCGCGTATCGGATGGGCAGGGCCGAGGTCAGGTCCACGCGGTTCTTGTAAGCGGAAATATCCGCGCCCAGCTGAAAACCGGCTATCTGGCTGGGCGTTTCGGCCAGGCAGGTTCCGGATAAAAACCCGATGCCGATAAAAAACAGAATAAACACTGATTTATTCATAAGAAACTCCTTGATGGTTGTAAAAAGCCTCCACTCCTATATTTCGCCTTAATAAGCAAGCCTTCCCAGGGATTTTAAGATCAGCGCAAAGCCCATGGCGAACATACCGGTCAATCCCATCCCGCAGGAAAAACCCGCCAGAAGCACGGGGGCGTACTGCCGCCACATCTTCCCGTATCGTTTCAAGAAATAAAACCGACCCAGAAAAGCGCCGATGACTTCCAGAATCAACCCATGGGGAGCGCTCTGGCCCAGTCCCCGCACAATGCCGTACACCAGAAGAATGGGAAGCCCAAACAGGGACAGAATCATATAGGTGATCACGCCGAGCCCCGTGCCGGCCAGGACATAGAACCCATTGAGAGCCTGATAAAACAGGGAGTTTCCTTCCAGAGTGGAGGTCTGCATCAGCAGCGTATTCAACGCCTGAAGATGCCACAACTTCAGGGCATACGGATAACTGCTGGATGGAATCGGGGCCAGTCTCCAGATAAACTGTGAGAAGAGCAGGCTGGCAATCATCACCACCGGAAAAACGACCATTTCCGCTTTGATGATGCCGCGGATGCTGGTTCCCGTCAATTCGATTTCCCGAAAATCGACGGTTGCCTTTCCGTAATTGTGAATCGGGATCGGTGCGTACCAGATTTCAATTCCCTGGTACCCGAAAAATTTTGCTCCGGCAATAAAACTGGCTTCCCGAACCATCGGCAGGTTGACAAACTGGCCGGCGATGCCCTCCATGCGTGCGGTAATGTATGAGATGACGGGGGTATAGATAAAACCGTATCCCAGGAAGAATATCCAGGGAAAGTTGGGAACAAGCCAGGTGCAGAGCCCGACATAGGAAAGGGTGGAAGCCACGTAAATGCCGATGGCGATCCAGAAATTAAAATCTCCCCGGCCTGCCGGCGGGTGGAACAAATCACTTAAGCTTCCCTTGCTGCCGGTCCGCCCCTTGCGGAAGGAGCCGATCACATGCCAGATTCCAATCAAACCGATGGACAGGCCCAGGCCGATGCCAAAGCTCATGTAAAAGTCAAAATTATTGGCGAAAATCGTGTCAACGGTTTCCATTCCCTGATGCCAGCGCTGGAGAATGCCGTGATGATAAAGAATCGGATTGGCGATTATCGTGATGATCAGCCCGATCAGGCCGCCGATCACCGCCCAGAAAGGCAAGACCATGCCGATGAACAGCAGCCCCAGATCGAGCTGGATGCCGGTGGCAACGGCAGGCAGGATTTCCTCGGTCCTTCGGGTCAACTCGATCCAGGGAATGGGAATAAGCTGAATGGACTCGGTAAAGATCAGGCCCGAAACAGTGGGCAGCAGCACATACACGCCGCCGAACACCAGGCCGATCACTCCACCGATGGAGAATACGCGCCATTTCCAGCTTTTTTGCCGGTCTTCCGTGGATTCGGCCAGGGCCATCGTTCCCAGAGCGCCGACCGGGGCCATTGGAAAGGGCAGTTTTTCCACATCCGAAGTGATGCGAAACAGGGCATATCCGAGGCCGAAATGATCGATCCGCTGGATAATCTGGGATCCGACCAGCAGCAGAATGGGGATCATCCAGTCCCTGTGAAAAAACGTTCGTTCAACCAGTGACATCGAGTCGCTTGCCGGCGCAACCCACAGAGGGATGTATTCCGTAAGCCCCAGCATTTTTGCGGCGTCGGACTGAACCAGGTATTGATTCCACAATAGTCCCTGAAACGGCGAGGCCAGCGCTGCGCCCGCCATGTAGTACAGAATAAAAATCTCCTGCTGTTTCAGGTCGGTATAGGATCGCCGGGCGATTTCAGCGAACAGAATGATCGTCACCCATCGGGCTGCAGGACCGATGCCGGTACCGATGACCAGTTGAAGGTACATGCTTCCGGGCATCATGAGAAATCCGATAAAAATCGCGCCGATAACGGTTTTCCAGTCAAACCCTTCTTCAAAATGATCCGGAGCGGTCAGAAGGTCCCGGTATTCTGTGAGCTCTTTGTCTTCGTACATATCCCCATCTTTTTTTTAATCCGGCAGCACCAGATAGCTGGCGTTGCCCCACAGGCCGATGATTGCCCAGATTCCGCCCATCATAAAATCGCCGATAATCAGGCCGATAAAAAAATAACGGAGTTTTTTGAACAGCGAAACACCGCCATACCGCATACAGACGGCATTACAAAGCCATCCCAGAAAAAAACTGAACCACAGGATTCGCATGGCAGAGCTGTACGCTGTCAGGTAACCGATGGGATGGATCGGCCACCAGTAGATGCGATGGTAACAGATGACCAGGCCGGTCATGACCGCAGCTCCTGCCAGAGAAAAAATAAGAACCCAGTTGGATCGGGTTTCAGGCGTACTCATGAAGGCCTGGATGTTATCGTAAACGCCCAGGGTGGTTCGGGTCGCCCAGTCCAGTTCGAGTTCCCGGATGCCGAATTTATAGCACAGAAAAAGCATCGAGAGAAAGGATACGATGACGCCGGCTACCAGAACAAAGCCGATTCCGGTGATGATCAACCGTTGATGGTTCAGCCGGTTCGTTATTTTTCTGGCATGGAGCAGAGACGGCATCAGGGATTCGCGAAGGTCTAAAAAAAGAACTTTCTGAATGACGGCCGCCATCAGAATGCTGGCGCCGCTGAAAAGCCTGGGGCCGAAAAACGCCGCCAGGCCGTCAATCGGCGCTGCGGTCAGTGTAAAATAGGCAATTCCGCCCTGGCAGATGACACGTGTGGCAACGACCATTATCATAAAACAGGCCAGAAGAAACAGAACCGCAACCCAAAAAGGCATTCCGAAATAATGGCACCAGGCAACCAGGCCGGAAAAACCAATTGCCAGGCCCCAAAAAGACATTCTTAAAGAAATCCACTCGTTTTTCGAGGCGTCAAAAGAGCCACCGGCTGGTGAAAGGCCAAAAGCCTGACGGACAACCTCACTGAGATGTTGCCTGCCCAGCCAGAGAAGAAAAACGAAGAAGACGCCGTAAGCCCCGAGCATCTGGGTTTCCTCAGGCCTCGACAGGGTTGGGCCGAAGGTGATTCCCAGGGCTGCGTCGGGAATACTGTAGCCGAGAACGCCGAGAATTCCGATTAACAGGCCTCCGATCAGAAAAAAAAACCAGAACGAAAAGGATATCTGTTTGGATGTCAGAAATGCAAAACCGATAAAAGCAGGATAAATGTATATTTTCAGTTTGACAAATCCGGAAAAAATACCTTGCGATGGAATGTAAGGGCCCGCCAGAATCAGCGTAGGAATTTGGGGTATGGACGGGAAGTAGAAGTTAAGCCCGTTAAAGAGATGAAGGATAACCGGGATCAGGATTCCGACCCGGGCATAGGGGTTGGAAAAAAAACTGGCCAGCTGGTGCTGATCCAGGGCGTCTTCGATGATCTGGGGAACCTGAAGCAGCGGCAGATTCATCCGCTCATGGTCAAGCCACTGCCTGCTGGCGATATTCACCAAAAGAATCATCATTGCATAACAGAGAAAAATGAAGCCGCTCCAGACCGCAAGCGGTTTTATCCAGGCGATCCAGGGAATTCGGAAAAGGACTTCGTGCCAGGCCATCTGCCGGCCGCCGGGCAGCCCATCGTAAAGCATCTGAATCGCATCCGCATTCCGGGGATACCAGGCCTGGGGAAGGAAAGGCTGAAGGGTTTCCTCCCACCGGTTTTCAACCGTGGCAAAATGAAACGGTGCGGTCAGGTTGACAAAAAAAGTTCTCATCAGACCTGTATAAGCAATCCCGGATACCAGCACCATCAGGATCCAGGCGACCAGAAGCTCTTTTCCTGTCAGGAGCGCCCGGTTTCGGAAAATCATATTCAGAAGGGCAATCAAAAGGGTCAGCCACACTAGAATGACAAAAGGCGCCAGAGGGAAATGACCCCCGCCAAGCGGTGTTGCCCGAAGAAAGGCATTGTTATAAGGCGTTACAGCGCAGATGAAAATTGCCAGAAACACCCCAACGGCAAATGCACGAAATCGAATGGTGTCAGCAGCTGGTCGTAGATCGTTCACGGTTGAGATGATCCGTTTATGGGAATTGGGTTGAGGCTCCGAATGCTTTCCGAATCACCCGCTTCAGGCATTCAGGCACATGTAATTGTTTATATATTCCCTGATGGTCCAGGGTCAAGTAGAAAACGGCGGCACGGCAAAAAGCACCGGGTAAAAAAATCGGATGAACACCGGGTCATTCTTATAAAATCCGCCTTCCCATGCTGGATGCGACAAGGTCAGTGGCCAGCCTGGCGCTGATATTTCGATTGTCCAGAATGGGGTTGATTTCGGCGATATCCAGGGATGCCATGCATCCGCATTCGGCGATGGTTTCCATAATCAGGTGGATTTCCCGGTAAGTCAGTCCACCGGTTACGGGGGTTCCGACGCCGGCGGCAATGGAAGGGTCCACACTGTCCAGATCAAAGCTGACATGAATATGATCCACATGACTCAGGGTTTTCAGGATATTTTGAATCGTTGTGTGAGCTCCTTTCCGGTCGATATCGCTCATGGTATGGACGGGAATCTGAAGCGTTTTAACTATTTCTTTTTCAAGAGGATCAATTTTTCGAATTCCGACCAGCGCACAACTGGACGGATGAATTTTGGGGGCAAACCCCAGAATATGGGTCAAATGGTTATTCCCCAGCCCCAGGGATACGGCCATTGCCATGCCGTGAATATTTCCGGATGGCGTGGTTTCTTCGGTGTTCATGTCGGTGTGGGCATCAATCCATATCACTCCGAATGTCCGGTGGATACTCCGGCAGAACGCGGAAACCCCGGCAATCGATCCAATGGCCATCGCATGATCTCCGCCGATGCACAAGGGGAAACGTCCCTGCTGAAGCGATTGCTCTACCTTCTCGGCCAGAAGACCGGATGCCCTGACAATTTCATCCAGATATTTAAGCTTCGGATTGACGATTTTCTGCCGTTCTTTAGAAAGGATGGGAATATCTCCAAGATCCTGGACATGGTATCCCAGCACTTCCAGCTCTTCCACCATTCCGGCAATACGGATGGCGGACGGCCCCATGTCCACGCCCCGGCGGTCTGCGCCCAGATCCATGGGAAAGCCGATCAGGTCGATACATTTTTTTAAAGGTTCCATAGACATTCTCCCGGTAAAAACAGGTGCTCAGGCTGAAAAATGAAGGTCCAAGAATGGTTAGACCCTACCTGAGTCGTTATGCTAAAACGTGTATCCGATAGAAATATGAAATCGTCCCGGGGACTCGCCCGGTTCTGGATTCAGCTTGAACCCGTAAACCAGGCCGACCGGGCCGATGGGCGTGATATAACGGAGCCCGATGCCTGCGGAGGTTCTGAAACCGCTGGTTATGTTGCTGACCTGATACTGGCTGAGGATTCCTGAATCCGTAAAAAGACATAGCTCGATCTGGTTGCCGAGATCAACTCTGGCCTCAATTGTTCCGGATGCTGCCGAAAGGCCGCCAACCGGGTTGTTATTGGTATCGAATCTCAGCATGTTCTCATCAAATCCCCTGACATTTGTGGAACCCCCCAGGTAATAAAGCTGATCGCTGGCGACAACCCGCTCCGCATTCATCGGCTCAATATATCCCCATCTGGCGGCGCAGGCAAAGGTCAGCCGGTTCAGCGGCGTGATATAATATCGGGTGTCCAGCCGATATCTCAGGAAATTATCCAGATCGCTGTCAATCCCTCTGGAAAAATCCACGGACCCGGCGGCAAAAATGCCTTGACGGGGTCTGACAAAAGAATCCCGGGTATCATACTGAAGCTTGGGCGTTACCATCATCAGACTCCTGGGGGCAAATCCGTTAGCTATCAGATAAGCGGGCTGATATGACTGATAGAATAAATCGGTATCTCCGTAGAGTTCCCGTTGTTCGGCATTGAAGGCGATGCCTGAGCTGATCTTGCTTTCCCATTTGCGGGAAAAAGCCAGAGAAGATCCCAGGATCCGGACCCCGAAGTTCTGGTTGAATTCGGACCGATCCTCCGCATACACCAGGGCATCGGCGGAAATACGGCTTTCCAGCAACCGGGGCTCGGTCAGACCCGTTTCACCTTTATACCCGATCTGGCTGATTTCAATTTCAGTCCAGGCTTTGATGTTTCCGCCCAGCAAATTGCGATCTTCCAGGCGGGTATGGACAAAAGCGCCTTTTTCGGTTTCATATCCGATGCCGGCATCCAGGATGTATGGTTTGGCCTCTTCAACCGCAATGACCAAATCGACCCGGTCCGCCTTTTCTTTAAGCCCGCAGGACTGGAACTGAACGGATCGGATGATCTCCATATTCCGGATATTCTTCTGGCTTTGCAGCAGTTTTTTCAGGGAAAACGGATCTCCGGTTTTGATCGCCATTTCATTTTTCAGAATGCGCTCCCGGATGGTGAAATTGCCGGATACGATCACATCCCCCATCACCACATACGGGCCTTCATCGATCCGGTATTCAATCCTTGCCTGTATTGGGTCATCAGAGAAAGTCACCTGGGTTTGCACCTGAACATGGGGACGGCCTGTTTCAGAGATGAGTTCCGTCAATTTGTTTTTGTCTTTTTCAAGGGTGTCTTCAAAAAAAGGGCTTCCGGTTTTCAGGCTGAGCGCATCAAAGGCGGTTTGCTCCGAAATTACATGAAGTCCGGTAATCGTGATTTCAGAGACGATGGTTTGCTTTCCCTCCTGGATATTGATCTGAATGTCCGCCTGGGTCCGATCCGGAGTCAATGAAACGTCGGGAGCGATTTCAGGTGTCCGGTATCCCTTGCTGAAGTACAGCGCTGCAATGGCCTGCACATCCTCATCCAGGGTTTCCTGAACCAGCGCACCGGGTTTGAAAATCCCCCCGGGTTGAGAGAGGACCTGTTTTTCAATTTCGGTTGCGGGCAGTGCATTATTGCCGGTAATCCGGATCTGGTCGATCCGGGTTCTCGGGCCTTCATTGATTGTGATTTCAAAGACTTTTTCAAGGGCGGTTTCTTCGGACGGACTTGGAATTTCCCGGATATTGACCTGTGGTTCCTGGTACCCGGCTTTTTGATACCGGGTCTTGATATTGCGGATACTTCGCTTGATGCTGATGTCATTCATTTTTCCATCTTTCCAGAAAACCAGATCGTTTTTCATCGTGGCGGCTGAAAATGCGTCATTGCCATGCCATTCAAACCGATAATGCGCGCCTTCGGACACGGTTATCTCAAGGTCTGCCTGATAGGGCTGTTCCGGGTAGGGTTCGATTTTAAGATCCACCCCAACGTCCAGATATCCATGGCTTCGGTAAAACGCGGTGAGATTCTGAAGATCTTTCTGAATATCGGCCGGAATCAAGCGGCCTGAAACGCCGGGTAATAAGGCTTTTTTCCAGGTTGTCATCCGGAGTTTCAGCCTTGCTGCCGAAAACGCATGGTTCCCGGTGAACCGGATTTCCTGAAGATGCCGGTAATGGCCTTTGTCCAGATTCACTTGAATCACATAATGGCTGTCCAACGCATCCAAAACGGCCTCAACCGTGACAGACGGATGGATAAACCCCTGCTTTTCCAAATATGCTCCAATCCTGGATTGCTGTTCGGTCAGGTCTGAAGATATTCCGGCAGGGTCCAGGACAGGGCCGATATAGAGTGTCATGGCGCTCAAGATATCCCGCTCAAAAAGGGGAAAAGCGCCCTGTATCTGAATATCTTTTATCCTGCCCCCGCTGTCTTTGGAAAAGCAGGGAGGCTCCTGCGGGAATGAATCCGCGGAGAGGGTTTGGGAGGATGACAGAAACAGCCAGCAGATGATGGCCAGAGCTGCTCCTGCCAGCTTGCCGGCTCGCCGGCTTGCCGGTTTCCGCTGCCTGATAACCGTCATCCGTCCCATTTTTTTACCGGAATTCATGGCGAAATTTGACTTCTCCTCCAAAAACACCCCGGCTGTCCTGGAATCCGCTTAAAAGAATATTTTCGATGAACATGTATTCGGTGATGGTGCGCTGAAACGTCACGCCGCCCTTGGTTTCAACCGCATATTTCAGCGTAATCTGCGGAGAAATGACTTTCCCGAATGTCACTTTCAAGGGATCATCATTGATATAGCGGCGTTCACCGGTCGAATCCACTTCCAGAATATCCAGTCCGGATACCTTTTTCAAATCACTTCCGATAGAGGCGGACAGCAGATCGGCAAGCATTTTCTGTGAAGAGGATTTAGAGTCGGGTGTTTTATTGATTGTAGCCCGTGATGTTTTACCCGTTATCAGAAGGGATAACAGATCGTTGTCATCCAGAATAGGAGAGGATGACAGTTTAAGATTCAATTTGTCCAGCGGCCCCGAAATATCCAGAAAGACGGTCCAGTTCTGAATGGCAGCCTGGCTTTGAATGTCCAGTACGGATTCCAGGGTATAGGGATTGGTAAAATCGATAAACCCTTTTTTGACGGTAAATGTCGTGCTCTGGTATTGAAGGCTTCCGGAATCAATCCTCGTTCTGCCCTGAATGATGGGGCGCTGAAGGGTTCCGGTAATGTGCATGTCCGGAGACAGATTCAACTGCGCCAGGTTATTGTCCACGATAAACAGGTTGCGGGGCGGAATCCGGATATCCAGGAGCGTATTCTGGATCATGGACGGGAAAACAATTTCCGACTGCATCTGAAAGCCGCGTTCACGCCGGAGCAGAGACCGGATCGGATTAATGTTCACATGCTTGTAATACAGGCCATCCGCTACGACGATTTCTCCATGAATCACAGGCGCCTGGGCCGTGCCCTGCAGGGAGAGATCTCCATTCAGCTTGGCATCGAGCGTATCGGCGATTTTCACCGGAAGCTGCGATGCGGTCACCTGAACATCCAGGTCCTTTATCCGGAAGGCATCGAGCCCCACTTTCCCCGTAAGTGCGATGCGGCCCCTGTCCAGTTGACCCTCAACATGGTCAAAGGTCAGTGTCTCGGGGGTGAGATGTATCCGGCCGTTCACATCATGAAGATCCTGAGCTCTCTGGTAAAGGGAAACCCCGGCATCCCGGATGGTCACGAGCGCTTCTGTATCCGGTTTGTGCCAGGGTCCTGTCATCTGAGCGGAAAGGATGAGGTTCCCGCGCATATCGGAAAGCGTCTCACTGAAATATCCGGCTGCATTCAGCGGGATGTCGGCATTCAGGCGCAGCGACACGGTCTGGCCAGGCCGGGCTTCGCCGCCGATATCAAGGGTTCCTTTCTCAAAAAGGATCAGGCGGTTCTGGGGGACGACAATGGCTTCGTTCTGAATGCCAAGTTGCAGGTTTCGGCCTTCAACAATGGTTTTCCCCTTTGCATTCAGTGACAGTTCTGAAAAAACGGCATCGGCCTTCAGGATTTTCATTGAATTGAGGTTTCCTGAACCGGACAGTTTTCCAGAAAGCCTTCCGCCGAGGCCTGACAGGCCTGCGAATTGAAAAAAAGGCGAAAGCTCCATTTGAATGAAATCCAGGTCAGCCGTATAGTCGCAAGTTTGAAACTGATAGGATGCCGAGCCGCGGATCGGGGATTGAAGGTGCAAGCGGGCAAGTTTATCAACCATGTCCACCTGAAAACGGGTATTGTCCCAGTTGCTGTCATAAAACCGGAAGGGGTTTAGAACAAGATCACCTTGAATCCTGGGATGATCCAGGCTCCCGCCGCCCGAAAGGGTTAAAGCCAGTTTCCCCTCTCCCGCCGGCCGGATGCCGGAAAGCGCATCCACATGATGGATGTCTATCGCACCGGCCTTCAAATCAAATTGAAATGTCTCATCCGTTGCTATCCAGCCGGAGGCTTCCAACTCCCCACCCGGGGCCACAGTTGCATGGGCTCTTGAGATATTCAGTCTGTTGTCCTGAAAACTAGCAGCCAGTTGGACGGATGTCAGATTCTGCTGAAAGCTGTTCTGGCCCGCATTCAAGTGTTCTGACTCCAGAATCGCTGTGCCTCTGACCTGTTTCGGGGTTCCTTCCAGTTCGGCAGCCAGTGAAAATTTTCCCTTTAAAAAATCCACAAAATCTTCTGCAAACAAACGGGTTCCGGAGCAGCTCAGGTAAAAAGGCAGTGCCCGATCAAGCGTACGGCTTCCGGTTTGGAAAACCTGAATACTGCCGGTAAACTCCGCCCGTGAACGCCGGTTTTGCAAAAGCAGACGCTGAATCTGAATCGCGCTTTCAGAAAGCTGGAAACCTCCGGTCACATTTCCCAGTCGGACATCCTCGATTTTCAGATCTTTTCCCTGAATCTGCAGGGACCCGGACAGCGAAGTTTTTGTTCCTTCCAGTTTGCAGTCGCCGTCAATCATGCCTTGAATGATGGACGATCGCATAAAATGATCGGGATCAATCCGGCGAAACGCCGCAGTAAACGAAAAAGGCCTGTCTGAATCCGTGCCCTTGCCCGATGGAATCGGAATTCGGCCTTTGGCTGTCAGTTCGGATCCCTGATTGTTTAAGGACAGGGTGGAGAGGTTCAGCATGCCCGAAGGCTCCAGCTCCGCATCCAGTTCTACCGTGCCAAGCCGGATATCCCGGAACCCCAGCCCGGAGCATTTTAATTTAAGAGAGCATGCCGGGGTCTTCAATGTTCCGGACACATCGGCCTGAGCCCGAAAGCTCCCGGTTGCCCCCCGAATGCCCAGAGGAGACAGGCTGCTCGAAAGATCGTCGGACTGGCAGGTCAGCTCGCCATTGATGGCGGAGCCCGGCGCCGACAACCCTGTTGTCCAGACTCCTTTTGCTGTCAGGCGGGTCGTCCCTGCCTGGGCGGTCAGATTGTGGACCTGAAGCCTGCCGCTGTCCCACCGGGCCTGGCCGCTGACTTTCACATTCACCGGGGTTGCGGCCGGATCCAGCGAAACCTGTCCTGCCTGGATGTCCATCTCGATGTCCGCATTCAGAGGCTGATCCAAAGTCCCATTGCCCTGCAGGGATATTCTTCCCGTGACCATTCCGGTTGCCGCGGGGTGAAAATCGGAGAGTTTCAAGGAATCGAGCCCGATATGCATCGTGGCGGACAGGGCTGAGCGGGTATCCGGAACCCCAAAAACACCGGCCGGAAATGCCTGCCTCAGATCAGCGGTCCCGGTGATGCGAATCGCGCTTTTGCCTGCCGGCTCAGAACGGGAATCCAGGGTGAGTAATCGGTCTTTGAGGCCGGCAGCCATTTGAAGATAAGACAGTGAATATCCGGAGATGGCCGCCTGCCTGCAGGTCAGGGTTAAGGATGCATCCGGATTTTCAATGGAGCCGGAAATGGCGCCACTTGCATGGACAAGGCCTGAAATCGGGGTTTTGAGATCCAGGCTTTGCTGAAGCGTTGAAAGCGAGCCGTCCATGTTCACGCTCAAGCCGAGCTGGGGAGTTTGCCGGAGTTCTGAAATCCTTCCCGAAATATCGGCATTCAGGCCAGGGGATGACAGGCTCAGATGCAGCGGCAGGATTTGCCCGTCTTCCAGAGTCCCCTGAAAAGAAACGGGTCCGAACCCGGAATGAAAAGACGGGCTCGAAATCTGAGCGCTTCCGACCCGGATAGTGGTTTTGCCCGCCTGCTTGAGGAAATCGGCTGATAGGTCCGCGTCCACATTTTCCAGGCAAATCGACAGATTTTCCTGTGAATCCTCGTAGCTGAGCTTGGCGTCTGAAAGGATCACGTCATCCAGGACAACGGGAAGAAAAAAGCCGGATGGGTCCTCTGTCTTTATCGGATCAGAAGAAGGTTCAGAAAAAATGTGGGAAAAAGAGGTGCCGTCGGGGTCGACCGATATCTTGACCCGCGGTTTTTCAATGCTGGCAGATTGGATGTGGAACTTTCCCAGAAGCAGCTGCCGCCAGGAAAGAGTTGCGGAAAGATGATCACATTCGGCGACTTCATTCTGAAAAAAATCAACGATTCGAAGATTCCAGATATCAATCCGGCCTGCCGGAAGCGAAATTCTATGGCTTTGAATAGAAACAGATCCGGGGATCTGTTGATTCAGGGCTTTCAAGATTCGAATTCGAGCGTGATCGGTATTAAGATACCAGAGCGCTGCATACCCCAGAAGGAGGCTCAGGGCGAGCATCACGCAAAGTCCCGAAATTAGATGTCGCAAAGGTGCTTTCATCGGTATTCTGAAAAATCCCCCTTTATCGGCCCTCCGGTCAACGGGGCTCGGGAGCGGTCTGGACGGGGATTAGAGCGCAGCCAGAAGGCGTTCATGAATTCGGTCAAAACCGCCGTTGGACATGATGAGAACCAGATCTTCCGGTCTTGCTGCGGTAATCAGAAAATCAATGATGGCATCGGTATCCGGGAAAAAATGGGCGTCTGTGCCGCGGCTCTTTAAATCACTGACCAGAAGCTCGGAGGAAAACCGCTCCTCGACGGGAATTTTGTGGAGAAGCGGCGGGTTTCGGATGCACACGATGTCTGCGCCATCAAAAGACAGCGGATAGTCGTTTTGAAATACTTTTCTCATGCTGGTATTGGTGCGGGGTTCAAACACGGCAATGATGCGTCCGGTTGTATAAGCCGATTTGACCGCGCGCAGGGTTTCCCGCACTGCGGTGGGATGATGAGCGAAATCATCCATTACCGTGATGCCGTTTTTGCGTCCGCGGACTTCCTGCCGGCGTTTGACGCCTTCAAAGGTCTTTAAGGCTGTGGAAATCTCCGACGGTGCAATCCCCAGGCTATCGGCAACCGCAATGGCGGAAAGCGCGTTCCACAGATTGTGTTCGCCGATCATTCGCGTCTGCAGCCGGTCCCAGAGTTTCCCGTTTTTCAGGACTTCAAAATGGGTCCAGGGCGGAGCCGCCGAATGATTTCCCAGCCTCCAGGCCGATCCGGTGTCCATGCCGTAGGACAATATCCTGCAAGGGCGGTTCCGGATCAGTTCGCGGATGACCGGATCCTGGTCAAAGGCAACCAGCGTGCTTTGCGAAGACATTCCTGAAATGAAGGAATCAAAAGCATTCCTGACGGCAGCCTGATCGCGGAAGATGTCGGCATGATCAAATTCAACACTGGTCAGGATGGCCACTGCCGGATCATAGTGCAGAAATTTCGGTCCCTTGTCAAAATAGGCCGTATCGTATTCATCCCCTTCCAGAACCATGTAGGGGCCGCCACTCACCCGGTAGTTCGTGCCGAAGTTTTTCAGAATGCCGCCGATGATGTAGGTGGGGTCAAGCCCTGCGCTGAACAGAATCCAGGCCAGAAGAGCGGAGGTGGTGGTCTTGCCGTGGGTGCCGGTGACGACCAGGGATTTTTTCCCGGAACCCGCAAAATGGTTGATGGCCTGGGGCATGGAGCAGAACGGCAGATTCAGCTCCCGCATCCGGACGGCCTCGGGATTGTCTTTGCGAACGGCATTTCCCACCACCACCAGGTCAATATCCGGGGTGATATGGTCCGGATCAAAGCCTTCCATGACCGCAATGCCGTTGTCTTTAAGAAGGAGACTGATGGGAGGATAGACGTGTTGATCGGACCCCGTCACCTGATAGCTCAGGTCTTTCAGTAAACAGGCCAGTGCGCCCATGCCGGTTCCGCACATCGCGATCAGATAAATCCGCTGTGCATTTTCGGGAATATGGTTGGGACCGGGACTCACGTTGCAAGCTCTTTAAACACTGCTTCCGCGGCGCGGACGGTTTCCGCAATGTGGGTTTCGCCGTGAGCTGCGGAGATAAAGAGCGCTTCAAACTGAGACGGCGCCAGATAAATCCCCTGCTCCAGCATGCCGCGATAAAAGGCTGAAAACAGAGCCAGGTCGGAGGTTTTGGCATCGTCGAAATTGCGGACGATGATGTCGGTAAAAAACAGACCCGCCATTGAGCCGACCCGTCCGGCCCTGGCTCTGATACCGGTGTATCGAATGGCGGCTTGAAGGCCGTCGATCAGCAACTCGGATGCAGCGTCCAATGCCTCATAAAAACCGGGTTGCTTGATCTGCTCCAGGGTGGCAATGCCTGCGGCCATGGCCAGGGGATTTCCGGAAAGGGTGCCGGCCTGATATACCGGGCCCTGCGGTGCGATCTGCGCCATGATATCGCGTTTTCCACCATAAGCGCCGACCGGCAGACCGCCGCCGATGATTTTCCCAAGGGTGGTCAAATCCGGTGAAATATTGTACAGGGCCTGGGCGCCGCCATGAGCCACGCGAAATCCGGTCATGACCTCATCAAAGATCAGAAGACTGCCGTGTCGGGTGGTTTCGGATCTGAGGGTTTCTAGAAAGCCGGGTACCGGCGGCACCATCCCCATGTTTCCGGCAACGGGTTCAACGATGACTGCCGCCACTTTCTCCCCCATCCTGTCCATGATCCCGACAAAGCCATCGCTGTCGTTGTAGACCAGTGAAAGGGTCTGGGAAGCGACGGAATCGGGAACACCCGGGCTGCCGGCAATGGCAAGCGTGGCAACGCCGGAACCTGCGGAAACCAGCAGGGCGTCGGCATGGCCGTGATAGCAGCCGTCAAATTTGATGATCAGATCCCGGCCGGTGACGCCGCGCGCCAGCCGAATGGCGCTCATGGTGGCTTCGGTGCCGGAATTGACCATTCGAATCATTTCAATGGAAGGCACAGCGTCAATTACGAGCTGGGCCAGTTCAATTTCCAGATCTGTCGGGGCGCCGAAGCTGGTTCCACGTTCCAGGACGCGGCGGATGGCCTCCATCACGGCAGGATGGCGGTGGCCCAGAATCATGGGGCCCCAGGACCCGACATAATCAATGTAGGTGTTGCCGTCCATATCCACGATCATGCAGCCGTCGGCATGATGAATGAATGCCGGGATCGTACCCACGGATTTGCAGGCCCGGACCGGGCTGTTGACGCCGCCGGGAATGAGTTTTACAGCTTTATTAAAAAGTTCATGAGAGTTGTGATAGATTTTTCCCATTAAGGTTTCCTTTTATTCTTTCCATCCCTGTTCGCCGATCAGTTTGACAAATCGGCAGCCGCCTAAAACGGACTGGTGAATTCCGTTTTCATCCCGAACCAGTTTGATGAGCTCTTGTGAATGGGTGTTTCCCACCGGTATGACCATCCGGCCTCCGACAGCCAGTTGACTGACGAGGTTTTCCGGGATCCGGGGCGCTCCGGCAGTGACAAGAATGGCGTCAAACGGGCTTTCTGCCGGCCAGATGTTCGTTCCATCCGAATACCGGGTGACAATGTTGTGATACTGCAGGCTGTCAAAAAGCTGACGGCATTTTTTATACAGTGAAAATATTCTTTCGACCGTATAGACGCGATAGACAATTTCAGCCAGAATCGCCGCCTGATATCCGGAGCCGGTTCCAATCTCCAGCACGCGATCGCCTTTATTCAGGGTCAGCGCCTGTGTCATTTCAGCGACAATGAAGGGCTGGGAGATCGTCTGCTGCTCTCCGATGGGAAGGGGAAAATCCCCGTATGCCTGTTCCATCAGCGCTTCGCTGACAAATAAGTGCCGCGGGATCTTTCGCATGGCGTTCAGAACCCGGACATCGGTGATGCCGCGGGCTTCTATCTGCCATTTCACCATTTCATCACGGAGACGCTCGAATTTTTTTGAGTCTTTATCCATCAGACATCCGGAATTGATTGTTATCCGCTTAAACATAAACCAAACA